>ENA-ORXR01000826-ORXR01000826.1-marine-metagenome-genome-assembly--contig:-NODE-826-length-37387-cov-6.594211_pt1 | contig 37387 bp, 29 predicted proteins | sample MGYA00237866_ERZ511479 | MGnify/ENA metagenome assembly ERZ511479
GCCGGTATAGCTCAGTTGGTAGAGCAACTGATTTGTAATCAGTAGGTCCCGAGTTCGACTCTTGGTGCCGGCACCATGTAAATCAATGGCTTACTTGCAGATTTCGCGTTCGGACAATGAGCTTGCTGTCCGCTCTGCTGTCCAAATGGCTAGATCTAGCTGTTGTGTAGTATTGGCGCAACCCGTCAAACACCAGACCGTTTCTTGTTTTTTCAATCATAGGCTGTCCTTGTTGGACGCACTATCCGTGTACACGAAGTTTTTAAGAACTATCCACTGTACAAAGGGCAGCTTGTTAAACGCCAGCGACCTTCAGAGATTAACTTTTTTGAGGGCGGGAACATTTATTTAGTGAGGCCTTCTTCACGCTAAGCTAACAATCTATACTGATCAGTGGCACACGAAGAAAAATCATTTGGCCAATCACATTCTAGTAAACATCGAACCCTGAATTGTAAAGGTGCCGATGGGTTGACCGCGTCTACAGTGATTCCGATTTCCTCTGCCCCCAGCAAGTTGGTGAGAGTACTGAATTCATTGGAGAAATATCTTGGAGCGTATCCAACAAGTGTAATAGGTTGGTCTGATCGTAGAAGCAATGCTGTCGAATCATATGGATTCTGCAGATCCTTCATTAGGTAGAGCTGCTCCCCGATATTTAGTCTGGTGGAGCGTTCGATGTTTTCTGGATGTAAGTGCTTTAATCCTCGACAAAAAAAGTTGACTTTATACCTGCCATCAACACTTGGCGTTGGGCATGGGAACATTTCCAGGTTATCAGTAGCCCTAATTCCGCCTGTTCTGGACAATTCCTCAAGCTCATCATGCTCCGACTCGCTTAGGCCAAGCCATTCTAGATATTTTTTATACTCAGGCCTGCCTTTAGCAAGCACTCGATTTGAAAACAGAGGGAATAGTTTGTCGGATAGATACTTTTTATTCAGGTCTTTCATGCGGCCGAAACCTTGAAAGGCTTGAACATTTTTTGCTCCTTCTGTGTAAACGAAAACGTATTGCCCGTTCTCTTTTGACAAGCAGCCAACTGGAGTCCAATCCCGAGTGATAGTATTTTGCCAAGCAATGAATAGTTTTTTCATTTAAACGTCACTATGAGCTCGGAACACTTCAATAATACGTAAGCGGTTTTTTTGCATCATCTCGCACGCGAATTCCCGTGCGAGTTGGGAGATTTCGGTCTCGGGAATTCGATCCAAGATTTCGCACAACTTCGTGATATTCAATTCATACAACCTTTTAACCCAAAAGTTCGCCGCAGAGGGCTTGAATCTCGCGGCCGTGATAAACGCATCTAACGTCAGCAATGATTTAGTACTTGCGTCCTCTGGATACAACGCAGATCGGGCTCTCGACACGTATGCTTCAACGGACCGATTCTTGTCTTTCGTATGGAGCATTTCATGTCGCCGAGAATCAGTCTCATTACGGCCTAGGCTTGACGCGTGGTCAAACGTAGGCGCTAAAGATACACTACCGTCGGATGCTATAATCATTCCCCAATTCTCGTGATGCCGGTCTTGATTACTAACCAATGCATCCATCATCAAATAGCCTATAAACACTTCAGCCGGTTTCTCAATATCAGGCGGTGCTTCCCAGTTCTTCGGCAACGTCACAAAAGGCCAGCTAAGTACCGCAATTGCCTTCCTAACAGTGTGGCTGCTAGCGCTGTACTGGATGTTTTCATCGTAGTTTTCATCTAAGTGTACTAACAATTCATTTGCCAATATTAATCGACCGCCTTGGGGTACAAAGCTCGGAGTCACTACACCTGCGGTACCATCGTATCGTGCCAACTCGTATTCTGCATGGGGCAGTCCCAAAAGCCTACAAATTTCACAACATGCCTTTTCTGACCAGTGCTCACCAGAACCCTGTCTTTCAGCTTTGAACAATGTAGGCACCGAGTCTGGTCCAGTGAACCAAAATTTTGCTTTGGTGCCCAGCTGTTCAAGTTGCGAAGATACGCCAATTGGGACATCAACTACTTGATATTCCGCGCATTTTTCCTCCAGTTGAGACACGTTAAAAGTCAATTCAAACATTCGAAGTGTGAAGCTCGTGATTCTAACGCCTCTCGATACTTAAGTGTCTGATTTCGCCTTCAAAGATTAGTAGATCAGGTTCGACGCTACGAATCACATTATGTGGCTGGATTGCTATACCGCTCAGGAAATTGCGTACGCACTGGACATACCAGTTAAAACTGCAAAAGATGAAACCGAGGGTTTTGGCGAATCGGTACTTGAGGACCAAACTACGAAAAGTCACGCAAATCACTCTACCGACTTTGGCTCACCAATTTACAACATCTGGAAACGACAACGGGCCGCACTAGGCGACCCGCGTCCTGGTAATCCGTAAGAGACTCAGCTTGGTAATGCGCTTGTTCTTTATGGATCAAGAGGTGCAAGAGGATCACTCATAAATCCTCCCATAGTTCGGAGCCGGATTTTTCTGCTAATTTTTTTGCCAGATCATGACGCTGTTCATCAGCGTCATCGGAATGCAGGGACTGGTCTTCCAGGCTCATCGTGTGATTTGTGTATGCCAGGCGCTTTGCAGCCAGCGTATTAGCCTGCTTCTCAACCATAGTATTCAATGGCTCCATGGGCACCAGAGCATAGACAAAGCGGCAATTCATAGCTTGGGCCGCTCGCTGCAAGGATCCTATGGTTAAGGTTCCTCGTAGTTCTGCACGCTCGATTTGCAGGGCGCGCGGCTGAGAGACGCCAATTCGCTGTGCCAGCTGCGCTGTAGTCATACCGAGGGCCTCTCGGATGGCCTTGATCCAACTATGAGTATCTCCATAAGATGAATCGAATTCAAAGTGGCATGAAGCAGCACGTATGAACAGGAGTTTTGGGAGAGGACGCCTGGTGCATCATTTTAATATCCCATGTGTGATCCGGTTAATCGAATGACGCAGTTCTGCGCAATCAAATCCCTCTTGCACAGTTGGGTTCTGAGCTGGAGTTGTGGTGCCCATAGAGCTTAGTATCCATGCCATGCTTCAATCTAGCCATGCCAATTTCTCAAAGCTGCGATACCTACAGGGTGCAGTCGGATTGCACACGCTTTCGGATCGGCGGACCCATTAATTCGGCAACGCAATAGGCGTTTGCGCGCCAATCAAATCATAGAGTACGGTGAATTCATCAAATGATTTTCATCAGATTCTTCTTATTACAACAACATTGCTCGCCCCGGTTCAATTTTGTCCGTGGTGACCAGTCTGATTAGTTTCCGCCGGTCATAATCTCAGATGTTGATTTGAAATTGATTGCTGTGACTCCGCTGGAATAACTGCGCGTTTCATTGCCACTGTACACAAGATGTTTTTCATCCAACGGCAATACATTTTCATCAAGTCTATTCAAGCTTTTGATAAATGATGTCTGCAATGTGGCTGCTGATTTAATTTCAATACCTATCTGGCTGCCTTCACGATTGAACAGCAAGTCTATTTCATGTTGGTGGTTGTCTCTATAAAAGTATAAATTTGGTCTCTGACCACGGTGAGTCATTGCCTTCATCGCTTCGACAACGACAAGGTTTTCAAACAGGCTGCCAACCAGTGGGTCACGCAAGATTTGGGATTTGTCTTTGATGTTGAGTAAAAAAGTCAGCAAGCCCGGTTCCCAGAAATAATATTTTGGCGTTTTTACAAGGCGCTTACCAACAATTTCGAAAAATGGGGGGAGTTTAAAGATGATGAATGAGGCTTCAAGAACAGAAAGCCAGTGCTTGATGGTTTTAGCATCAATGCCAGTATCATTACCTAGTGATTCCATATTGATGAGTTGCCCGGTTCGACCTGCGAGCAAGCGCAGAAATTTTTCGAACAAAGTAGCATCACGAAGGTTTATCAACTGCCGGACATCACGCTCAACATACGTTTGATAATAATTGGCATACGCCAATCCCGGCCGCTGATCCTGGTCATGAACCCGTGGTAAAAAACCTGTCCACAAATAGTCTGAAAAATGATCAAACTCTATCCCTGTTGTCTGCAGTTCTTCGATAGACAGAGGAAGCAGATTCAGAATTGCTGTTCGTCCAGCTAGAGACTGGCTAATCGCTTCGCGATGCTGTAGCTGATGAGACCCGGTAATGACGAATCTACCGTTATTACTCTTGCCGTCATCCACGAGCGATTGGAGGTAGCTAAGGAGCTTGGGAACTCGCTGAATCTCATCAAGGACAACGGGCTGGCCAGCGTCAGCGAGAAAGCCCTTTGGATCTTCGTCAGCGAATTCGCGAACATCTGGTAGTTCCAGATTCCGATAATTGAAATCTGTAAGGTAGTGTCTAGCCAGCGTAGTTTTACCTGACTGACGAGGCCCCAGAATAGTGACGATTGGGTATTCTCCCAATAGCTTTTCAAGTTCTTTTCTTAGCATCCGTTTGATCATATTTGTACAATTCAGGAGTTTAATTCCAGAATTGTACATTTTTTCGGTTTAAATTACGTCAATACTGTTACCTAAGCTATTGAGTTTTTTAAGATCTCCTTTAAGGTCGCGAAGGCAGGGTAATTCAATACTTTAGCGGTAGTTGTCGCAGTGGGTTGGATAGTGCCGAAAGAACTGAAAATCCCCGCGTCGGCATTCGCCAACACGCTGACCGCCGCCGCGCTGGTATCCGGTGAGGCGCTGCAGGGTACCGAAACCGCAACCACCGTGGCCAAGCGCGATGGCAAGCGGATCGTTACTGATGGTCCGTTCATCGAGTCGAAGGAAGTTCTTGGCGGCTTCTATGTCATCGATGTCGCGAATCTTGACGAAGCGCTTGACTGGGCGGCGAAGATTCCCAACGTGCACTTCGGCCGTGTCGAGGTCCGCCCTGTCATGGAGTTTGACAGCTGATTGCGTGAGACGTGATCCATGGCAACGCCGACAGTCGCGGAGGTTTTCACAGAGCAGTGGACACGCCTGGTGCGATCCTGGTCCGTGACTTCCGTGATCTCGGCGTTGCCGAAGACGCGGCCCCGGACGCGTTTGTCGAAGCCACCACACGTTGGCCGCACGATGGGTTTCCCGCAAGTCCCGGCGCCTGGCTTCTGACGACCGCGAGACGCAAGGCGATCGATCGGATCCGTAAAGCACATCGCCTCGATGCACTTCTTCCGCTCGTAAGCTGCAATGCTGCCGAGCGTGTGGCCATGTTGTCAGGTGATACCTGCTTCGATGACGAAGCCCTCGACGAGCAGCTGGCGCTGATGGTTGGCTGCTGCCACCCAGCCTTGCCCGTCGAGTCGCAAGTGGCGCTTACGCTTCGCATCGTTGCTGGGTTATCGACCCGTCAGGTCGCTGGGGCGTTTCTTGTTTCCGAATCGACAATGACACGGCGACTAAGTCGCGCGAAAGACAAGTTTCGGCTGGCCGGAATCCCGTTGGATAATCCTGATCTCGACACACTTCAGGCACGACTGCCCGCCGTCTGCGCGGTTATTCATTCGATATTTACCGAGGGGCATGCAAGCGTCGGCTCCAAAGAGCTCATTCGCGGTGATCTGTGCGACGAAGCGATCTGGCTCGGCAAGCTGCTGACTCGTCTCGTGCCGGAAGATCCGGAAGTTTGCGGACTACTGGCCTTGATGCTTCTCATAGACGCAAGACGGTCCGCTCGCATCGATGCCGATGGCATGCCTGTAGTGATCGCCGAGCAGGATCGGTCCTTGTGGGATGAGCAGGGAATCGGTCTTGGCCTGGCCTGTCTCGCACGCGCACACGCTGCCAGCCAGGGCGGCTTGTATCAGCTACAGGCTGCCGTCGCTGCCTTGCACGCTACCGCGACTAGCGTCGAGTCGACACACTGGGGCACCATCGTGCGGTTATACGACGCGATGCTGCGTCGTTCACCGACGGCGCTGTTTGCACTCAACCGAGCTGTTGCCGTTGCCGAGGCGAATGGGAACGAAGCTGGGCTCCGGGCGCTTGAAAAGATTCACGATGCCGATGACCTTGAAGGCGATCTACAGCAATACCCGTATTTTCACAGCGCTCGCGGAGAGTTGTTGCATCGACTCGGTCGTCGAGCTGTTGCCGTCGACGCATAGCGAAGGGCAAGGGAGCTGTCAACCAACGATGCAGAAAGGCGTTATCTGCAGCGGCGACTTGCCGCGCTTTGATCGTTGGGACAGGGATTAATCAACAGGGCGCCGGTCGGTTCGAAGTCACTGACGTTGCGGGTCATGACATGCAATCCATGGCGTAAGGCTGTGGCAGCAATCAGCCCATCGGCAGCGTGCACTGTATGTCCTTGCTGTTGCGCCCGAGCCTGTTGCCGCAAATTGTCAGTTGTATAGCCCAAGACTGAAAAAACCATGAATGAAAAGAGTAATGGTTGGTTCAACAATTTATCAGAAGCACAGCGTGCTGAAATTAAACGAGCTTCGGCAACTTATCCTTCGAGCCGACGCGCGATTTACAAAAAAGGTAAAGTTAGCCCCACCTTAAGTTCGGCCTGTCTGGAGAAATTGACCAACCTGCAATTGCGAATATAATTGCAGAGGCGGTTGAATTGGATTGATGCCAGGGTCGTTTTCAATGGCAGTCTTGAGCACACAGAAGTGCTTACAGCCTATAAACGCAAGCCGAATAGAACAAATAGGCGCTAGCGTGAGCCTACCATGCATCCAGCACTGGTCAGATGCTACAGCTTCAAGTTAGACTAGTAATGAAAATGGAAAAATACCAATGGCGGGTGAAGAGAATTTACATGTGTTGCTATCATCAATGACAGCAACTCTCGTAGACGAAATCTATGTATTTGTAACGTTAAACAATATACAGCTTCCAGCAAAAGTAAAACCGAGGATGATGTTTGAAGAAGTGAAGGGAACAACTTATATTCTTCGCAAAGAAGACGCTGAAGATGCAGGGCTCGACTATGAATTTCCGTCACGCATGATCACTCTGAACATCCATTCATCACTCGAAGCAGTTGGATTTATTGCACGCATTGCCACCGAATTGGCAAAAGCCGATATGGGTGTGAATCCTGTATCGGGGTTTTTTCATGATCACTTGTTTGTTCCAGATGGACGACACTCAGAAGCCTTGCAAATTCTTGAGCAACTGTCGCTTGAAACGTAGCCATCTTATGAGCGTATATACTGTCGTGCACTGGCATGCCTTTTATGATCTTAACCTACGCCAGTAGTAATAAAAATCCATCAGGACCCTTTTGGTGCGCTTACAAAACGATACAGACGTTACGTATATCTCCGCCAACTACGCTCGGAACTTGCTGCGTGCGGTAGCAGAACAAGGACAAGACCCCTCAAGCATCCTTGACGATGAGCCGCACAGCGTCGAGAGCATTGAAAGTGCAACGATGCTGGACGCCGTTCTATTCGGGCGAATGTATCAGCGAGCAATAATACTTCTGAATGATGAATCACTGGGGATGGTCAGTGGTGGGCCGGTCGTAACAGGCACCTTCCGAATGATGTGTCTGTGTACCATCCATCGTCCGTGTTTGACAGCTGTGGTACGTCGTGCTGGTGAATTTCTTGATATTTGTATTGGTGAAGGGGTGAAGCCTGAACTCTATGAATATAAGGATAAAACCGGTATCGGGTTTGCAACCGTTGCGCAGGACATGAGATGCATCGAGGATATTCTCGTTACGGAGCACCCGGTTTCAGTCAGAAGTTCCCTGTATCTTTGGCATAGCCTTTTAAGCTGGTTTGCCGGGCGTCATCTGCCATTGCAGGAAGTGGTTTTTGCTTTTGATCCGCCTGCACGACTAGAGTCGTGGTCAAGCTTGTTTCGTTGTCCAGTCACATTCAATGGCGATCGTTCCATGCTGTGCTTTGAGACTGGTGTGCTTGATTCACCGAATGTCCAGAATGAGCAGAGCCTCTCCTTGTTTCTCAAGTCAGCTCCGTACCGGCTTATCGTGCCTTCTTTTTATGAGCAGACGCTCAGTGAGAGAGTTCGGGCCTTGTTTGGCGACGACTTTACGCAGTCTCTTCCGGCGGCAGTTGAGGTGAGTAGACAGTTGGGGATGTCAGTCAGTAGTTTGCGCCGTCAATTAAACGAGGAAGGCAGCTCTTTTCAGCAGCTCAAAGACGAATGCCTCAGCAAGGCAGCCATGCAATATCTGGCTTTTAATGATCTAACATTGGTTGAGGTGTCCAGCTTGCTGGGCTTCGATGAAACCAGCGCTTTCTTTCGCGCATTCAAGCGCTGGACAGGATCTACCCCGTCGCAGTATCGTGCCAGCTTGTAATGTGTGGAGCGCAGGCTAATAACAGGCTGCCATTGTGACTACAGCAATCTCTGTAGCGCTGATTAATAGCTATGAGGCGTTATTTTTGCTTATTTTTATCAGGTAGCTAGTAAACTCTGACATCAGTGTAAAAGCGCATTGGATAAAGCGGCTCGGGCTCGAAATTTACACTGTGCTGGCTACCAGTCTTGACTAGTACGGATGCCGGTTCAGACAACCACTGCTTACGCGTTTAACCAACCTCTCATCTACTGCCTGATCATGTCCATAGATAATGTGAATAACAGCTCCTGGAGGAATCGCCTGGGACTGTGGATTGCCAGTCCGCCAATAGAAATATTTCTGATCGTCCTGATTTTGATCAATGCGGTGATCCTGGGTCTAGAGACCTTTCCATCGGTCATGGAACACTACGGAACCCTGCTGCATACCATCGATGGAATTATTCTGGCTATCTTCGTGGTGGAAATTACACTGCGTATTGTTGCTCACGGCTGGCGCTTCTTTCGAGATCCCTGGAGTTTGTTCGATTTCGCTGTGGTCGCCATCGCTTTAGTGCCTGCAAGTGGGCCGCTGGCTGTACTTCGTACTTTGCGTGTGTTGCGCGTGTTACGAATCCTTACGCTCATGCCATCAATGCGCGCCGTGGTTGCCGGGCTTTTGGGAGCAATTCCGGGGTTGAGTTCGGTTGTCATGCTGATGGCGCTGATTTTTTATGTTGCAGCGGTGGTTGCCACCGGGCTCTTTGGCGAACGTTTTCCGGATTGGTTTGGCACCTTGGGTGAGACCGGATACACCTTGTTTCAAGTCATGACGCTCGAGAGCTGGTCTATGGGGATTGCGCGTCCGGTTATCGAAGCCTATCCCTATGCATGGATCTTCTTTGTTATCTTTATTCTGGTAACCACGTTCACAATGCTGAATCTGTTTATCGCGGTCATTATTGATGCCACTCAGGCAGGACATGATGCTGACAAAAATCGCTATGTGGAAAATCAGCACGAACAAACGCGTGCTCAAATCGCAGCTCTGGCTCAGGAAGTAAGGGCCTTGAAGGCGTCTCTGGATAAACAATAAACGCCAGTGCATGTCTGTAAACGCGACTCTCAGCCTGATAATTGTTAGCGCCAGAGGATCGCGATGTGGCGATTACGTTATTAATTATACTTTGCAATAATTCTGCAAGATATTGAAATATAAGAATTAATTATCCCTATTTATATGCTTGAGCGATTTTGATACAAAATTAAGTTGGTTTTGACATTGAGCTGACTGGGCAAAAGATCGACACTGACACTTGACAAAAGCAATCAGACGTATCTCATGCCTGCATATAATCCACCGCTACAAGACATACGCTTTGCCATGCGCAACGTGCTTGATTTCGACGCTCATTACGCACAGTTGGCAGGCGCTGAGGATGCCGATCCGGAAACAGTTGACGCTATTCTTGATGAAGGAGCGAAGTTTGCCCGCGATGTTCTATCGCCTTTGAATGCTGTAGGCGATGAGCAAGGTTGTACCTGGAATAATGGGAATGTAAAAACTCCAGATGGCTTTCGTGAGGCGTATCAGCAGTTTGTGGACGGAGGCTGGCCTTCCATGACGCAAGCAACAGAGCTTGGTGGTCAGGGATTACCCGAGTCGTTGGGAACTGTCATATCCGAGATGAATGGCACAGCCAATTGGTCATGGGCTATGTACCCGGGGCTTTCGCACGGTGCGATGAGAACCATCGCTGCACATGGCAACGACCAGCAACGGCAAGATTATCTGAGTAAGCTTGTCACTGGAGAATGGACAGGCACCATGTGCCTGACTGAATCGCATTGTGGCACCGATCTGGGATTGCTAAAAACACGGGCTGAACCAAATGACGATGGCAGCTTTGCGCTAACAGGACAAAAGATATTCATATCGGCGGGCGAGCACGATATGGCCGATAACATTGTGCACATCGTTCTAGCCAGGTTGCCGGATGCTCCAGCAGGAACGCGCGGTATTTCGCTTTTCATTGTGCCCAAGTTCAAGCTCAGCGATACGGGCGATGTCGATCAGCGCAATAAGGTGACATGCGGATCTATCGAGCACAAGATGGGGATCCATGGCAACGCAACCTGTGTTCTCAATTTCGACGGTGCGACGGGCTATCTCATCGGGCAACCCAATCGCGGTCTGAACGCTATGTTCACGTTTATGAATGCCGCTCGTATCGGCACGGCGATACAAGGTCTGGCGCATACCGAGTTGGCGTTTCAAGGCTCGCTTGCCTATGCCCGTGATCGATTACAGATGCGTTCGCTGTCTGGTGCCTCGCACCCGGATAAACCAGCAGACCCCATCATCGTGCATCCTGATGTTCGTCGCATGTTGCTGACGCAAAAGGCGCTTGCCGAAGGGGGCCGGATGTTCATCTACCGATGTGCGCAGTTAGTTGATATTGCGCACAAAGGATCCACACCTGAAGAACAGGCAAAGGCCGAGCAGGAACTTGCACTTCTGACGCCTATTGCCAAGGCATTCCTGACTGAAACAGGTTTTGAGGCAGCTAATCTGGGACTCCAGATATTTGGTGGTCACGGATACATAAAGGAATGGGGCATGGAGCAAAATGTTCGTGACGCACGTATTGCGATGATCTATGAGGGCACGACAGGTGTACAGGCGATTGATTTGCTTGGGCGTAAGGTGTTGGGCTCGCAGGGTGCCTTGCTAAAGGAATACACTTATCAAATACACAAGTTTTGTCTGGCCCATGCTGACGAGCCAGGCTTGAGCCGATATATCCGGCCGCTCCAGCGCATTAACAAGGAGTGGGGAGAATTGACCTTAAGGATCGGTATGGCAGCTTTACAGGACAAGGAAGAGGCTGGCGCTGCATCGGTGGATTATCTCATGTACGCAGGCTATGTTGTGCTGGCGCACTTCTGGGCAAAGGCTGCAGTCGCTGCGCATCAGCAACTTGAGCAGGGTACAGGCGATACAACCTTTTTGCGTGCCAAGCTGTTTACTGCCAGGTTCTATATGGAAAGAATGTTACCGCGCACACAGTCATTGGCCGCTACCATGCTCTCCGGGGCTGACAATTTGATGGACCTTGATGAGGCACATTTTGCCTTGTAGGCAGTTTTTCGATTGTTGCAGGTAGTTTTTCGATCGTCGCAGGTAAAATGTTGAGTTTTAGCTGTAACGGTGTTTAGCTGTTATATGCCGTCGAGGCCTGCACTCAGGCCTGCACTCAGGCCCAGGTTTGCGAGGTGCGCAGAGTCATGGTCGGTTATTAGCGATGGTATGCTGCTTGACTAGTTTTCAATATACTCATCGGTATTCAACCGCCTTTTCACTGGCTGTTCGGTATGCCGTCCGCCAATACAATCTGTAGGAATTCATGCCCATGCTTCACGCAGGACCGGTGTTCAAATTGTCTCGGGATCAAGACATTCTCGAGCTTTGCTTCGATACAGAAGAGGGTAAGGTCAACGTCTTCAATCAAGGCGCTCTTAAAGAATTCGGAGAGGTGCTGACGCTTGTCGAAGCTGAGCAGGGTGTGCAGGGTCTGTACATGACCAGCAGCAAATCCGTCTTTATCGCAGGTGCCGATATCACCGAGTTTCTCGGCTATTTCTCCAGCCCGGATACCGTGCTTCGAACGATGCTCGATGAAGTCAATGCGATGTTCAACCGGTTTGAAGACCTGCCATTTCCCACGGTAGCGTGTATCAATGGTGAAGCTCAGGGTGGTGGTTTCGAGATTGCCCTGGCGGCAGACTTCAGAGTGGCAGCACCTGCCGCGCGCGTCGGATTACCCGAAGTCAAGTTGGGCATCATGCCGGGTTGGGGTGGTTCTGTAAGGCTTCCGCGTCTGATAGGTGTAGATAATGCGGTGGAGTGGATCTGCACAGGTGCATCCAAAAAGGCTGCACAAGCTCTCGCCGATGGAGCCATAGATGCGGTAATACACGATGGCAATCTGATTGATGCAGCAAAGAAGATCATTCAGCAGGTTGCCGATGGAAAAATGGATATAGTGTCGCGCCGAGCAGTTAAAACCCAGCCGCTACTGTTGTCTGATCTGGAGCGCACTATGGCGATAGAGTCAGCTAAAGGTGTTGTTGGTGCCAAGGCAGGCCCACATTACCCTTCACCCATGACCATTATCGACACCATTGCCTCGCATGCTACCAAGACACGCGATGAAGCCTTGGCCTTTGAGAGCGAGAGTTTTGTAAAACTGGCTAAAACCGATGTGGCTGAGTCGCTGGTTGGGATTTTTCTGAACGATCAATCACTCAAGCGACTGGCCAGAAGTCAAAGTAAAGAGGCAAAGCCTGTCAAGCAGACAGCTGTATTGGGTGCGGGCATTATGGGGGGTGGCGTTGCCTATCAGTCTGCCTCCAACGGGGTGCCCATTATCATGAAAGATATCCGTGACGAGGCCTTGAGTGCAGGGCTTGCAGAGGCAGGCAAACTGCTGAAGAAACAAATGCAGCGTGGCAAGATTAATTCCGAAGGCATGGCCAGTATTCTGAATGGGATTCGTCCAGCACTTAGTTATGGGGAGTTTGGTGAAGTTGACCTGGTTGTTGAGGCTGTTGTCGAAAATCCAAAAGTGAAAATGTCTGTTTTGGCGGAAGTCGAATCTCAGGTTAGTGATGACACGATAATCACGACCAACACATCAACCATATCTGTCGATTTACTATCGTCTGCTTTAAAGCGACCTGAAAATTTCTGCGGTATGCATTTCTTCAATCCCGTGCATCTAATGCCATTGGTAGAGGTCATTCGCGCCAAGACCTCATCAGAGGAGGCCATTGCAACGACCGTTGCCTATGCGCAGGCCATGAAAAAAACGCCTATCGTGGTCAACGATTGCCCAGGCTTTCTCGTCAACAGAATTTTGTTCGCCTACTTTGGAGGGTTCAATAAATTGATAGCGGACGGTGCAAATGTTGTGGCGGTAGACAAGGCGCTGGAGCGCTTTGGTTGGCCTATGGGGCCAGCCTATCTACTTGACGTTGTTGGCATGGATACCGGTAAGCATGCAGCGGGTGTCATGGCAGAGGGTTTTCCCGATCGCATGGCCAGTGACAGCAAGACTGTGATTGATGCCTTGTATGAGGCGGAGCGTTATGGCCAGAAAAACGGTAAGGGCTTTTATCGCTATGAGATGGATCGCAAGGGCAAGCCACAGAAATTACCTGACCCTGAAGGTGATGCGATTGTTGCCAGAGTGCAAAGTGCCAGTCATGATTTTGAAGCGCAGGACATGGTAGATCGCCTTATGATTCCCATGTGTATAGAATCAGCCCGGTGTCTGGAGGATGACATTGTCAGTTCTGCATCAGAGGTTGATATGGGGCTGGTGTATGGCGTCGGTTTTCCACCGTTCCGTGGTGGCGCATTGCACCATGTCGATAAGCTGGGTCTTGCAGCATTTTGTGCGCGAGCCGATGAGTTCGCTCATCTGGGCGCGTTGTACCACCCCACGCCTGCCATGCGGGAAATGGCCAGTAGTGGCGCTACGTTCTATCAGAAACAAGGTTCTGAGGCGGGAGAGAAGGCATGAGCTATTCAGCGCGCGATGTTGTCATTGTTGATGGTGTTCGTTCTCCAATGGCTCGCTCCAAGGGTGGTGGGTTTGCCCATGTGCGAGCAGAAAATCTCTCTGCAACGCTAGTGGATGCACTGTTCAAACGTAATCCGCAAGTTGATCGGGGAGATGTAGAAGACATCGTTTGGGGTTGTGTTAACCAGACTCTTGAGCAGGGTTTCAACGTTGCCAGAAGTGTTGGTATTCTTGCAGGCCTACCAAAGCAGGTTGCTGCGCAAACCGTCAGTCGCTTGTGTGGCTCGTCGATGAGTGCATTGCATATTGGCGCGCAGGGAATCATGACAGGCTACGGTGATGTGTTTGTGGTTGGTGGTGTGGAGCACATGCAGCATGTTCCCATGTTGCACGGCATTGATATCAACCCATCGGTCAGTCGTTATGCTGCCAAGGCGTCCATGATGATGGGCGTAACCGCTGAGATGCTTGCGCAAATACATGGCATCTCTCGAGAGCAGCAGGATCAATTTGCATTACGTTCTCACCAACGGGCACATGCTGCATCCGAAGAGGGGCGTTTTGATAATGAGATCGTGCCAATTGCAGGTCATGATGACAACGGCGTGTTTCAGATGATTGAAAAGGATGAGGTTATCCGTCCCGATACAACACTTGAGGCACTGGCCTCTTTGCGACCTGCATTTGTTCCGAAAACAGGCACTGTCACTGCGGGTAGTTCTTCTGCCATATCTGATGGCGCCTCTGCCATGTTAATGATGTCGGGCGAGAAGGCCACGAGTCTTGGTTTGTCGCCCATTGCACGAATCCGGAGTATGGCGGTTAGTGGCTGTGATCCTGCCATCATGGGATATGGCCCTGTACCGGCATCGAAGAAAGCGCTCAAGCGTGCCGGTGTGAGCATTGATGATATTGACTATGTAGAGCTTAACGAGGCCTTCGCTGCGCAGTCCTTACCCGTCATGAAAGATCTTGGCCTGATTGATGATATGGATAGCAAGGTGAATTTGAATGGTGGCGCTATCGCACTCGGTCATCCACTGGGTTGTTCGGGAACGCGTATCTGCACCACATTACTTAACGTGATGCAACAGAATGATGGGCAGCTGGGGCTTGCAACTATGTGCATAGGCATGGGGCAAGGTATTTCGACGGTTTTCGAACGTATGAAATAAGCTGAGCGCCTTCGGTGATCGCAAGTACGGTTTGCAGCATTACTTGCGATCATCGCTAACAAGTTTTTACTGCATACAGCCGTTGAAGCGCCTACGGCAGCCAGCTCACATCACAGACGCGCCACCGAGGGCCGCCTTCTGGAATATCTGCATGATGTGTCAGACGTGTCAGTGACACATTGCCGATATCGAAGCTGACGCTATTGCGCAGTGGCAAATCCAGAGCAATCTGAAGCGCTGCCAATATGGTGCCTCGATGGGCAACGCAGACGATGTCCTTGCCCGAATGTGTCTCGATCATACGGGCCGTAAAACTCTCGACACGTTGCCGAAGCATGGAAAAACTCTCCCCGTTAGGCGCTTGTTGTTCCGGAGGTAGTGGCCAGAAGCCCAGATAGGCGTCATCACGAAGCGCAAATAGCTCTTCATGTGTCAGGCCGTTGTAGTCTCCGAAATCCTGCTCGACAATGTCAGAATCCTGAATCATCTGTATTGAGCTGGCACCATTGTGCAGCAGTGCCTGTGCCGTCTGATGGGTGCGTTTAAGCGGGCTGGTGACCCATAGAGCGTTGCCAGGCAGTTTGGCGGCGACCCCTTCGAACAGTGGTGTATCTGAGGTGTCACTATCGACATCCAGGCTGCCATACATCCGGTGCGCAACCTCGGGCACCCGCGCATGTCTGATCCACCAGAATCGAGTGGCGTGAATAGCATTTGGCAAGCGGGCACGAATTGTAGCGTTCATGGGTAACCTTTTTCACTGACGAGCAAATGGCTGAGAGGCTGGTAACACTGAGGCTTGACTAATATTTTTACAAGTATCAAGCCCGATGCGCAAAGAGTTGTGCCTGATAGGCTGATCATCGGCTTGTTGTGCGAGCCCACGTTGTGCAAGCCCATTGTCAGCTGGATATTGTGCGTCAAGCCGATCAACTCTGCGACTTGGCAGCAATACAGGATATGATTAACCTTGGGATCAACCCTGGGATTAAGCTAGAACGATGCATGAGGGCGAATGCCCTGGCACTCGTTGTTAAAACTAGCGTTAACTAAAGTAGATGCTCTAATAACGCTAAGATGTACTACGAAATGCCCGTACGCTCTAGCCAAGACTATCCAGAAGCCACCGGATTCTTTTGCTTTTCATGCATAGTCCTGGCTGGCAACAGGCAATTCGAATTCGTCGATCTTTGGAGATAAAAGTGAAATTGTATTACTCGATTCCGGCATTTTTCATGGCTGCTGCGCTGACAGGCTCTGTCTGGGCAGCACGTACCGACGTCATCTTGGGGGTGGTTCTCGAGCCACCTAATCTAGACCCTACGGCAGGCGCTGCGGCCGCTATTGACGAAGTGGTATACGCGAATATCTTCGAAGGGCTAACCCGTTTTGCTCCCGATGGCAGTGTTTTGCCTGCGCTGGCGAAAGAGTGGAGTATTGAAAACGAGGGTGCCCGTTACGTTTTCTCCTTGCACTCAGGCGTGAAATTTCACGACGGTGCTGACTTTACTGCCGAGGATGTGAAATTTTCCGTTGATCGGGCAATGGCTGAGGATTCAACCAACGCACAGAAAGGTTTGTTCGAGAATATCGACAACGTCGAGGTTATGGATCCTCTCACCGTTGCTATTAACCTGAAACAACCTGACGGCAGCTTGCTGTTTAATCTAGCCTGGGGCGATGCTGTTATTCTTGATGAGGCCTCTGCTGCTGACACGGCGACCAAACCTGTGGGCACCGGGCCGTTTACCTTCACCAATTGGGTGCAGGGTGATCGGGTTGAGATCACCAAAAATCCTGATTACTGGGGAACTCCGGTTCAGTTAGAGAAAGCCGTTTTCAAATTCATCAGCGAACCTACAGCTGCCTTTGCCGCCATTATGGCAGGTGATGTCGATGCATTCCCTAACTACCCTGCACCGGAAAATCTGGCGCAGCTGGATGCTGATCCGAGATACAGCGTAGTACTGGGGTCGACTGAAGGTGAAACCATTCTATCGATGAACAATGCAAGGCCGCCTCTTGATGATGTGCGCGTACGGCAGGCAATCTCGCATGCCATCAATCGCGACGATATTATCGACGGCGCCATGTTCGGATATGGCACGCCCATCGGAACTCACTTTGCACCTCATAACCCGGCGTACGTAGACCTCGTATCACAATCCGAATTCGATATTGTAAAGTCGAAGGCACTTTTGAAAGAAGCAGGATTCTCCGAGGGACTGACACTGTCTTTAAAACTACCGCCTCCATCCTATGCTCGTCGTGGTGGTGAGATTATTGCCGCGCAACTGCGTGATGTCGGAATTACGGCTGAAATCGAGAATGTCGAGTGGGCGCAGTGGATTGAACAAGCCTTCAAGGGCAAAGATTTTGATCTCACCATCGTGTCTCACACAGAACCTATGGATATCAGTGTGTATGCTGATCCGGACTATTATTTTCAGTACGACAACGCAGACTTGCAAACCCTGATGACTGAATTCGGTGTCGAAACTGATGAGGCAAAGCGCGAAGAGATGCTTCGCAACGCACAGCAAATCATCTCTGATGACTTTGTAAACGGCTACCTTTTTCAGCTGGCGAAAACGGGTGTGGCAAACAGCAAGTTAAAAGGGCTGTGGGAAAATTCGCCAACACAGGCCAACGATCTAACCGGTGTCTACTGGGAAGATTGAGCTTAGCGCCGGGCACAGAATGTGATGTTCTTCTGTCCCCGGTCCTTGGCGTTGTAGTGCGTTAAAGATGCTTGGCTACATTGTAAAACGACTGGGATCATTGCTGGCTACCTTGTTGGTAGCCAGCATCATTATATTCGTTGTCATCGAGATAGTACCTGGTGATCCTGCCTCATTCATGTTGGGGCTCAATGCGCAAGCTGATACCGTTGTCGCATTACGCACAGAGCTCGGGCTCGATGTCTCGAAGCCCCAGCGATATATCAGCTGGGTATCTGGCATGCTGCAAGGAGACTTCGGGCAGTCTTATACTTACCGCTCGCCTGTTGCAGATATGATCGGTGACAGACTCTGGATATCGTTGCCATTGGCACTTTATGCACTGGGTCTGTCAACGCTAATCGCTTTTCCAGCGGGTATCTGGGCTGCCAGCAAGCGTGGCCGGGCAACCGATTCCATCGTCATGGGCTTCACTCAATTGGGCGTTGCCATACCTAATTTCTGGTTTGCATTAATCCTGGTCCTGTTTTTTTCCATCAAGCTAGCCTGGTTCTCGGCAGGTGGCTTTGCTGGTTGGGAGCAAGGCTTCTTCGCCGCCATGAAATCATTGACCTTGCCTGCTATTGCCTTGGCCTTGCCACAAGCTGCAATACTGACCCGCGTGATGCGTTCATCACTACTTGATGTGATGGGTGAGGATTATATGCGCACCGCCAGAGCCAAGGGTCTGACCGAGCGGCAAGCGCTCGTACACCACGCGCTTCGTAATGCCTTGATCCCTGTGCTCACCATCATAGGTTTACAATTCTCATTTCTGATTGCGGGTGCCATCATTATAGAAAATGTATTCTTTTTGCCTGGCTTGGGACGCCTGGTTTTTCAAGGTATCGCACAGCGTGATCTCATTGTTGTTGAAAGCGTTGTCATGTTGCTGGTCTTTGCCGTTGTGCTGGTGACCTTTTTGGTGGATATCGCCTACGCTTGGGTCGACCCACGCCTTCGGCAGGGTCGTCGCCGGTGAAGGCAGGCACTTCATGAAGTGGCAAACCATTGTGCCTGGAGCAATCCTGGTGAGTATTGTCATTGTGGCGGCTCTAGGCAGTTTTCTCTGGACACCCTACGATGTTGCCGATCTTGATATCCGTAACAAGATGCAGACGAGCAGTGCACTACACTGGTTAGGTACTGATCATCTGGGTCGTGATATTTTTTCCATGCTGATGGTCGGGGCGCGTACCTCGATTGCGGTAGCTCTGGTAGCCGTCGGCATCGGTATGGGGGTAGGTGTGCCGCTGGGTTTGCTTGCGGCAGCACGACCTTACAGCTGGTCGGATGAGTTGATTATGCGCGGCAACGATCTGGTCTTTGCTTTTCCGGCCCTGCTGATAGCCATTCTGATTACAGCCGTATTCGGAAGAGGATCAGCTAATGCCATCATAGCGATCGGTATTTTTAATATTCCCGTTTTTGCACGACTGACACGCGGTGCTGCTCTGAGCGTGTGGACACGTGAATTTATTCTTGCGGCAAGAGTCGCTGGAAAGGGGGCGTTCCGAATATCCTATGAGCACGTACTGCCTAACATAACTAATCTTCTGATCGTGCAGAGCACCATTCAGTTCTCTCTGGGTATCCTGGCAGAGGCGGGTCTGGCCTATGTCGGTCTGGGTGCACAGCCGCCCATCCCCAGTTGGGGGCGGATGCTTGCAGAGAGCCAGACACTGATTTCTCTGGCACCGCATCTGGCATTGTATCCTGGCCTTGCCATTGTATTCACCGTGTTGGGTTTGAACTTGCTGGGTGATGGTTTACGCGATTGGCTGGATCCGAGAATGCGCCGTGAGCGGTAAATCAGATTCTATGTTGTCACTGGATGAGGTTAGCCTGTCTATTCATGGCACGCCTATCCTCCACAAGGTCTCTTTTCAACTGGCACAAGGAGGTACGCTGGGTGTCATCGGCGAGAGTGGTTCAGGCAAGTCAATGACCGCGCTATCGATCATGCAATTGTTGCCCCGCGGCTCTGTACTGACTGGCAGCATCCGCTTTGCTGGACAGGAGCTGACAGGCCTTGGCGAGAGTGACTTGTGCAAGCTTCGCGGTAGCGATATCGGTATGGTTTTCCAGGAGCCGATGACAGCACTGAATCCTGTCAAGAGTATCGGCAGCCAGGTTAGCGAGAGTGTTCGTCTGCATAGAGATGTCGGTAGGCGTGAAGCTGATATTGTCGCTATGAAGACGCTGGCGCGAGCGGGGCTGCCGAATGAGCAGTTCCCGTTATCTCGCTTTCCACACGAGCTCTCAGGTGGTCAGCGCCAACGGGTTGTCATTGCTATAGCCATTGCCTGTAAGCCGAAACTACTGATTGCCGATGAGCCCACCACTGCTCTGGATGTAACCACCCAGAAAGGCATTCTTGATTTACTCAAGCAATTGCAACACGAAGAAGGGTTGGGCCTGATGCTGATCACGCATGACCTGGCAGTCATATCAAGTATGGCTGACGATATCGTGGTGATAAACAAAGGCCGGATTGTGGAGCAGGGCCATATGGCGAGCGTGTTCAATTCGCCAGAAAAAGACTATACAAGGCAACTATTTGCGGCATCGGCACTTACGCAAGTACGCCGTGACAACAGTGCACACCTGGTCAAGCCTGACACTAAACCGCTACTCGTGGTCAAAAACCTCGTTTGTGAATATTCAACCGGATCAAGAAAACTGTTTGCTGCGCCTCGTTATTTCAGGGCTATAGATGACGCAAGCTTTACTATTCATGAAGGCGAGAGCATGGGGCTTGTCGGAGAAAGCGGTTGCGGAAAGTCTACACTTGCGCGAGCACTGCTTGGACTCATGCCCTTGCACTCAGGCTCCATCGAGCTTGGTGGTGAGTCGGTGAGTTCCATGCAGCAAGTATCACGTGCTGCCCGCAAGCTGATGCAAATCGTTTTTCAGGATCCGTACGGCTCTTTCAATCCAAGGCACAAAGTAGAGCGTCTGGTAGGTGAGCCTTTACACGTCCTGGATGAAAAGCTCGGTGCTGCTGAGCGCTCACGTCGAGTGGCGCAAGTGCTGACAAGCGTGGGTATGTGCAGTGAGGATCGGGACAAATATATCCATGAGTTTTCAGGTGGTCAGCGTCAGCGTATCGCTATAGCCCGATCGCTGATCATCAAGCCTGGAATTATCATTCTCGATGAGGCCGTGTCAGCACTTGATGTTTGTGTAAGAGCGCAAGTGCTGGAATTACTTGATGAACTGGCAAAGGAGCAAGGATTGGCCTATTTATTCATCTCACATGATCTCGGGGTTGTGCAACGGGTGACTGACAAGGTCATGGTGATGCGCAACGGAAAAGTGCTGGAGCATGGACTTACTGCCACGGTGTTTGCAGCACCAGTACACGACTATACGAAGGCACTTATTGCAGCGTCACCGGTATTGACGTTATGACGCTATCAAGGGTATTTACATGACGAAGCAATGGCACGCCGGGAATAGAAATCTGATTACCGATGTCCCGGGGCTACGGGTTGGAAATGCCTCTGAGGCAACGATAAAAAGTGGTGTTACGGTATTAAGTGCGGACAAACCCTTTATCGCAAGCGTAGATGTCATGGGTGGTGCTCCGGGTTCACGTGAAACCGAGCTGCTGGCCCCTGATAAACTTATCGAAGCCGTCGATGCACTGGTATTGTCCGGAGGTTCTGCTTTTGGACTTGATGCTGCATCAGGAGTAACTGAAAGGCTCCGACAGGACAAACGGGGATTTCAGGTAGGACCTGTACGGGTGCCGATTGTCCCCGCAGCCATTATTTTCGACCTGATCAATGGTGGCGATCATGACTGGACAGAGAATCCCTATGCAGATCTTGGACGGGAGGCTTACGCAGCCTTGTCGGAAGATTTTGACATTGGCAGCACAGGTGCCGGTACCGGCGCAACCACAGCATCGATCAAAGGTGGCCTGGGTTCAGCATCTTTGATCCTACCCACGGGTGTGGTGGTCGCAGCTTTGGTGGTTGCTAATCCGCATGGGCATGTCACAGTGCAAGACAGTAAGCACTTCTGGGCAGCTCCGTTTGAAATGAATGACGAATTTGGCGGTTATGGTTTAGCTCAAACGCATGATGCCGCGAGCATTCCTGTTAACAATAAATTCACAGCGTATGCCGAGCGCTATGGCAATACAGGCGCGCCAGAACCTGCACCGCAGGGAATGAATACGACCATTGCCATCGTTGCGACCAATGCCACCCTGAGTAAGTCTCAGTTGAAACGGCTCGCCATTGCGGCGCAGGATGGTATCGCGCGCGCTGTCGTGCCTTCACACACGCCATTCGATGGTGATCTGATATTTTCGATGTCCACATCAGAGGTAGCGTTGAGTCATGTCAATGCCGACGATGACACCATGCTATTGGGACATGCGGCAGCTGTCTGTGTATCACGAGCGATTGCAAGAGGAATCTATTCAGCGACGTCGGTGCCCGGTGATACGCTTGCGTCGTGGCGATCGATTCATTGGTAATCGTTGGTAATCATTGGTAAGAGATAGCTATGATCGATTCAAATAGACCTGCCGACATCTACCAACACGCCTCGAAGCCTTGAAGACATGCAAGGCATTGAATATCGAAACCGCTATCAGTGTTAATACGATGGATGGGACTTGATACTTTTATAGTACGCTGATTACCATGATGCTGCGCCACCCAACAGCGATACCAATATGATCCGCCACAAAGAGGACAGTTTCGGTTCTCCCACCAGCTCTCCATCGTCCGCCTTGGCAGGTATAAACGATTTTTGCGAGGGATTCATAGCTTATCAGCCGCGTGCAGTGAACGTCATCGAAACTGCTGATAAGCATCCGGACAGTGCGCTAGCGAATATCTATGCAGGTATTTTGTGGATGTTTCTCGAGCGGCCCGAAGCCCCTGTCAAATCAGCTCCCTACAGTGAAAGAGCACAGCAGGTGGGTTCTATTAATGATAGAGAGAGTGGCCTCCTGGCATTGCTGAAGGCCTGGCAGCAACATGACTATGCAACTGTCCGTTCTATTGCAGATAGCTTGACGGATACATACCCGCAAGATCTTTCACTTTTGAAAATCGCGCAATACCATGCATTTAATATTGGTGATGCGCCACATATGTTGTCGCTTGCGCAGAAATGCTTTGCCAGCAATGCCCATTTGGCACCGATGCACAGCATGCTGGCCTTTGCTCACGAGCAATCCAACGATCTTGTGCAGGCTGAGCGGGCTGCGCACTGTGCGCTTGATATTGACGAAAATGAGCCTTGGGCGCATCACGCCTTGGCACATGTACATCTGGGACGAGGCACGATAGAGGAGGGTTTAACGTTTCTTTGCGATAGTGCTCACAGCTGGAAAGATCTGAACTCGTTCATGTTTACTCACAACTGGTGGCACATAGCCTTGTTCGATATTGTGCGTGGGGACGTTAGCCATGCTCTGAAAATTTATGACGAGCGATGCTGGGGCGTAGAGCCGGAGTACAGTCAGGATCAGATCGGCGCCGTATCTCTTCTGGCTCGTCTGGAGCTTGCGGGTATGGAAGTTGGTGATCGATGGTCACAACTGCGTCCCTTTCTGGAAACTCGCAGCGACGATGTTATTCAGCCGTTTCTCAGTCTGCAATATCTTTACGGCCTGGCCAGGGCAGGTTCACCACAGGCGGATAAACTTCTTCTCCTTATGAGGCAACAGGCACATGACCCCTGCGTTCCCGGAGATCGCGTGCTGTGGGCAGAAGTAGGGGTGGGATTAGCGGAGGCTATGGTTGCGCATGCTAGTCAACATTACGAAAAAAGCGCCTCTCTTATTGCCCCATTGAGAAAGCAGATCTGGCGCATTGGAGGAAGTCATGCTCAACGCGATTTGTTTGAGCAAATATTACTCGATGCAAGGTTGCGCTCTGGTCAGTGGGCAAAGGCTCGAAAGACCCTTGAGCACCGACGCCAATGGGAGCCGGATAGTCCCATACTTGAGTCAAGATTGAAAGTGGTGTACGAACACCTCAACAATATCTAGCGAGATCGCTGCACTCTTATCGGATAGCGATTTACGCCTGCTTGATCCAATGAAGGAGCGCCGGGAAAACCGTGCTTGGCCGCCAGAGAGTACCAGCGCACCGCATCGCTTAACGCATCATTGGCAGCCTCTGGCGCAAAGCCAAGTACAGCAGCCTCTTTTGCAAAGTCCTCTGCCAGGGTTACTTGTGCTGCCCTCTCTCCGTTCTCGGCACGCTCCTCAAGCGAAGGACGCGGCAGTTGCTCAAGTTCTTCCTGTTCGCTTTCCAGCTCTGTGCGAAGCGCCTCGTTGACCTGCTCTGGCGTACCTTCGTCAATAACGGTGGGTTGGGGATCGCTAATAATCAACGCCGGATTGTCAGCCGGTAAAGGCACATCAAGCACACCTGCATCAGCTGTGTCAGTTGAGGTATCGGCGATGACCGACGAGGCCAAAAGCAGGCTGAGTGAAAAACAGAGCGCCAGTGAAGGGTGCATACCGATTCGCAGTGAATTAGAGAACCTTGAACTTTATCCGGGATTCGGACTTTAGGGGGATGTCGAGGCCGGTAAATTTGTATTGTTAACGACCTTGTCACGAAAATTGTATGGATATTGCAATTCGGATCCTTTTGATAGTCCCCGAAATTCGAACTCTTTCAGTTTGCTCAGGTTGGAACAATATAAATGACAAGTATGTACTCGGTGTGGCGAAGAAATATTCTTGCAACCGTCGCCCTAATTTTGACGATGCACATGAGTGTCACCGCTCTTGCGCAAGACATCAATGATGACGAGACTGAGGTCAAAGCCACCTCGGGTCAGATCAATGTGCCGCTATCGGGCCGTGGTCTTCTGGAACGAAACAGTAATTTGACTGTTAGTCCTAATTCAATAGAACTGGGTATGGTAGAGGTAGGAGATTCCAGCACACAGACAGTCCTTATTACGCATCGCGGCGATGATGAGGCTCCGCCGGTGATGATTGGTAACGCTGTATTATTTGGTCTGAACGCAGAAGAGTTCACGACGGACTTTAACGGTTCGATGACATTGTTCCCGGGTGAATCCTTCGAGGTGGCCGTGACTCTCACACCGCTGCAACCAGGTGACAAAAGTGCAGGTATGCGTTTGTCTATTGTTGATTCAAGCTCACCTTACGTTCTGTTGTTCAATGGAGAGGCCCGCTTTCCGCTAACCTCCAACCTGAGCACATCTGACAACAACGTAAATCTTGGTGAGACCCTGCAGAACAATCCTGCTAACGGAAATTTTATACTGACCAACGATGGTGAGCCTGATGCTCCGGCTATCAATGTTTCTGCTATTTCTCTAAGCGGTGTTAATTCAACCGAGTTTGTTGTTGATTTTCTGCCCCAGTCATTACAACCCGGTGAAACTCTTGATGTAAAAGTGAGCCTTGACACCAGTACAGCTGGTATCAAGTCAGCGACTGCCGAGGTATTTCATGACGGCAACAACGTTGACCTGCAAATAAATTTGAGTGGTAGTGTCAATGAGCCGCAAGCGGTACCTGTGAATTTTTCCGTAAGTAACTTAAGTACTTCTTACATTTTTGTGAAACCAACAACCCTACAGTTTGGGCCCGACGGCAAACTTTATGTCGGAGAGATGAACGGCCCGATACGTATTTTTGATGTCAAGCGCAACGCAAAAAACAATTACTCAGCGACGCTGCTGGAGTCGATTAGTCTTATTAAGGATGTTATTAATCATAACGATGACGGCACTAGAGATTTTGCCAATAAGAGATTACTGACCGGACTTCATGTCACCGGATCTGCTAACAATCCTGTTATTTATGCAGCATCCAGCGACCCTCGACAGGCTGCAGGGCCCTCGGGTAACGATTCGAACCTGGACACTAACTCCGGGATACTGCACAAACTGACCAGGAATGGCGGCAACTGGAGCAAGCTTGATCTGGTTCGCGGCTTACCTCGTTCGGAGGAGAATCATGTTCCCAATGGTCTGGTGCTGGTGGATAACAAGATATACATCAATATAGGTGGTCATACTAACGAGGGTCTGCCATCAAATAACTTTGCCGAGCTACCTGAATATGCGCTGTCTGCTGCAGTGCTGGAAATTGATTTGGGCATGATTGGCAATAGCACCTACGATATTCCGACGTTGGATGGACCCAACGATGCCGCTGATCCCTTCGGTGGGCATGATGGACTCAATCAGGCAAAACTTGTTCAGAATGGACCTATCAAGATATTCACCTCAGGGCTACGTAACGCATTCGATATTGTCTATACCGAGAGTAATCGGTTTTATGTCTGGGACAATGGTCCGAATACTGGCTGGGGCGGACAACCGGGCAATGATTGTCTGAACACCGTCGACAACGGTGGCAGCAAAAGTGAGGATGGTTTGCACTTGATTTCGCGAGGATATTATGCCGGACACCCGAATCCGACGCGTGGCAACAAAGCGAACACATTTGACGGTCAGTCTCCTATTGAAGGCCCTGCTAACCCGGAAGAATGTAATTACCAGTTACCCGGTCCTGCCAGTGGTGCATTGGTGACAAATAGTCCGTCGACGAATGGTCTGGATGAATACACGGCCAGTAATTTTGGTGGTGCGATGAAAGGAGATCTAATAGCTGCTGCATTCAACAAGACGATTCTGCGCGTTCAACTCAATAATGCAGGCAACAAAGTAACTTCTAAATCAGTTCTGCAAGCTGACCTTGGATCGACACCACTGGACTTGACGTCTCAGGGCGACAATCAGGTGTTCCCTGGCACCATATGGATAGCGGATCTATTCGGTAAGGAGCTTTATATCCTTGAACCGGTGGACTACTAGAATGTACCCGGTGTGGCGGAGGAATGTTCTTGCAACCGCCACTCTGATTTTGACGATGCACATGAGTACCGAGGTACTTGCGCAAGACATCACAGGTAGCGAGACTGAGGCCGAAGCTACCTCGGGTAAAATCAATGTGCCGCTATCGGGCCGTGGTCTTTTGGAACGAAACAGTAATTTGACTGTGAGTCCCAATTTAATGGAATTGGGCATGGTGGAGGTGGGAAAGTCCAACACACAGACACTCCTGATTACGCATCGCGGCGATCAGAATGCTCCGCCGGTGGAGATTGGCAACGCTGTGCTGTTTGGTCTGAACGCAGATGAGTTCACGTCGGATTTCAACGGTTCGATGACACTGATCCCGGGTGAATCCGTCGAGGTGTCAGTGACTCTCACACCGCTGCAACAAGGTGACAAAAGCGCAGGTATGCGTTTGTCTATTGTTGATTCAAGCTCGCCTTACATCCTGTTGTTCAAAGGAGAAGCCCGCTTTGCGCTAACCTCCAACCTGAGCACATCTGACAACAACGTAGATCTTGGTCAGACCCTGCAGAACAATCCTTCTAATGGCAACTTTATACTGATAAATGATGGTGGGCCTGATGATCCGGCTATCAATGTGTCTGCTATTGCACTAAGCGGTGTTAATTCAACCGAGTTCGTAGTTGATTTTCAGCCTCAGTCATTGCAACCCGGTGAAACTCTTGATGTCAACGTGAGCCTTGACACCAGTACAGCCGGTATCAAGTCAGCGACCGCAGAGGTATTTCATAACGGCAACAATGGTGCTGTGCAAATCAATCTGAGTGGTAGCGTCAACGAGCCGCAAGCGGTACCTGTGAATTTTTTCGTGAGTAACCTAAACACTTGGTACAGTTTTGTGCAAGCAACTACCCTGCAGTTTGGCCCTGACAACAAGCTTTATGTCGGAGAGCGGGACGGGCTCGTACATATCTTTGATGTCAAGCGCAACGAAAAAAACAACTACTCAGCGACGCTGCTAGAGTCGATGAATCTGATTCAGAATGTTATCAATCATAACGATGACGGCACCAGAGACTTTGCTGAAATGCCTAAGAGACTACTGACCGGGCTTCATGTCACCGGATCTACTAACAATCCTGTTATTTATGCAGCATCCAGCGACCCTCGACATGCTGGAGGGGCCTCGGGTAACGATTCGAATCTGGACACTAACTCCGGGATACTGCACAAACTGACCAGGAATGGCGGCAACTGGAGCAAGCTTGATCTGGTTCGCGGCTTACCTCGTTCGGAGGAGAATCATGTTCCCAATGGTCTGGTGCTGGTGGATAACAAGATATACATCAATATAGGTGGTCATACTAACGAGGGTCTGCCATCAAATAACTTTGCCGAGCTACCTGAATATGCGCTGTCTGCTGCAGTGCTGGAAATTGATTTGGGCATGATTGGCAATAGCACCTACGATATCCCGACGTTGGATGGACCCAATGATGCCACTGATCCCTTCGGTGGGCATGATGGTCTCAATCAGGCAAAACTTGTTCAGAATGGACCTATCAAGATATTCACCACAGGGCTGCGTAATGCATATGACATTGTCTATACCGAAACTAATCGGTTTTATGTCAGGGACAACGGTCCGAATTTTCCATGGGGTGGTCAACCGGACAATGATTGTCTGAACACGATCGTCAACGGTGGCATCAAAAGAGAGGATAGTTTGCACTTGATTTCGCGAGGATACTATGCCGGACACCCGAATCCGACGCGTGGCAACAAAGCGAACACATTTGGCGGTCAGTCTCCTATTGAAGGCCCTGCTAACCCGGAAGAATGTAACCATCAGTCGCCCGGGCCGGCTAGCGGTGCATTGGTGACACATAGTCCGTCGACGAATGGTCTGGATGAATACACGGCCAGTAATTTTGGTGGTTCGATGAAGGGCGATCTAATAGCTGCCGCACTTGACAGGACGATTTTTCGCGTTCAACTCAATGATGCAGGCAACAAAGTAACCTCCAAATCCGTTCGGCAAGCTGACCTTGGGTCGTCACCACTGGACTTGACGTCGCAGGGCGACAATCAGGTGTTCCCTGGCACCATATGGATAACGGATCCATCAGACACGGAGCTTTATATTCTTGAACCGTCCGACTACTAGAGGAGGCTAGAGATAGCAAACACGATAGCTCTCGTGATCCCCCATGCACTGTGGCTCTTAAAAGCGGGCGCTCGGTACTAAAACTTTTTCGGGTTTGTGCCGCTAAACAACGAGGTGGGCGGTATGTCTACCCGTACTCAGATCAAGTATATGAATTCTAATAGCCCTCTTCCGTCGGTGTAACTATCCAGAAAAGGGCCGCTAATTGTGAAACTGCTAAAAAGCAATAATAATGGTCTCAAATAAAAGAATCGTAAGGACTGTAAAACCACGGTCGCTGATACTTGTACTCGCACTGGCGCTGTTCGGTCTGTCGGCCTGTAACGGTGATAACGGCAACGGGTCCAGCGAAGGTTCGCCCGGCAAATCGCTGGTTGAGATCAAATTGCCCCAGGCGCGTGACACACTGCCGAGTCTTTCGACATATGACTCTACTTACGAAGGTGTTCATCATTCCGGTTCTGGTGAATGCGCAAGCTGCCATACCGACCCTGAGTCGATGAATGTCGAGGGAGACGCCCCGGGTGAAATTCGTGACTTATCCATCGGCACTGCTTGGGAAACCAGTGTTATGGCGCAGGCAACAAGAGATCCGTACTGGCATGCGGTAGTGGCATCAGAACTTGATAATTTCCCCAACCTTGAAGACACTATTAACGATAAGTGCCTTGTGTGTCATGCGCCTACGGCTCACGATCTTGCCAGGAAGGAAGGGCTGGATTTGCGCTTGTTTGACAAAACTGACGAAGTTACCGGTGAGACTCTTCAAGGTATCTACACCATGGATGACTCCAGCGAATTGTTTAACCATGCAATGGACGGCGTTACCTGCACACTCTGTCATCAGATGGATGGTGCCAACTTCGGCAGTGAGGAGAGCATGACAGGTGGCTATGTAATCAACGGATCGCCGACAGGCGTGCTGCAGGATCGCCCCGCCTACGGTCAATACGATGATCCTGTTGCCGGCTATATGCAGGAACAATCCGGCTTCCTGGCACAGCATGGACCGCATATAAGCACCTCCGAAAGCTGTGCAACCTGCCATAACCTGAATATTAAACCGGTTGATCCACAAGGTAACACCATTGAGGGCGTCGGGCATTTTGCTGAGCAGGCTATCTACACCGAATGGTTGAAAAGTGACTATGCCGTGGGTGGGCCTAAAGAGGCGAGCTGCCAGGCTTGTCATATGCCAGTAGTTGACAAGGATGTAGCCATCGCTCAGGGGGCAGATTTCAAACGACCAGATTTTGCCGAGCACACATTTCTGGGTGCCAACACAGTTATGCAGGATATGTTCAGCAACTTTGCTGAGGAGCTGGGGATTGATCCGAATCTGGATTTTACTACAGCCATTGAGCGTAATCGCGAGTTTTTGAAAACCTCGGCAACTGTGTCTCTCAGTCAGGGTCGCTTTGAAAGCGGTAAGCTTAATTTCGATGTGTCCATCGAGAACCATACAGGACACAAACTCCCGGGTGGGTATCACTCACGTCGTGTGTATTTGCATGTGCAGGTGCTTGATGCCGACAACGAACTGATGTTCGAGAGCGGCAGAATGAGACCTGACGGCAGCATTGTAGGTGTTATTGAAGACGTAAACCCCGATACCTACGAGAGGCACTACGATGTCATCGACAACGAGACTCAGGTGCAGGTGTACCAGGCAATAGTCAGCGATATCGACAACAATCGCACGCACTCCTTGTTGGCAGGGTCTGGTTATTTGAAAGACAATCGTTTGACGCCATCGGGATTTGACAAAATGGCCGTGGCTAACGATACGACACTACCTGATTCATTCGGTACCTTCGGGCTTGCCTTGCAGGATGACGATTTTGATAGCGGTAAAGATGTGGTTACGTACCAGGTTGACGTGCCAGAGGGTGGGATTTTTACCGTGGTTGCTGAGTTGCGCTATCAGCCTTTGAGTTACGGACACCTGCAGAAGCTATGGACACAAGGCGATCGTGTAGATGCGATTGATATGTTTCGTACAATTTACAATCAGACGACGTTGCGAGATGAGTTCATCGATACCGATAGACTGATCATGCAATAGATCCCATTCGGGACAAGGTCGATCAGCTATACTTGCGCTGACATCGCTGACGACCTCGGGCAAACTAGTAAACGGTAGCCTGAAAACGCCACATACGGAGATTCCAACAAAATGTTAGGTCTGATACAACTGTTAAAGCTGGTACGTCGTTTGCCAAACATCGGCGCATTGTTGTCCCTGGTCATTCTGCTCGGCGCATCGTCGCTGGCAAGTGCTCAGGCCACCCCGGGTCTGGAATATCGCATTGGCCCTGAGGATGTGTTACATATTTCAGTCTGGAAGGAAGAAGACCTCGATCGCAAGGTGCTCGTGCGCCCTGACGGTGGAATATCCTTTCCTCTTGCGGGAGACATACAGGTCTCCGGCCGCACACCACTGGAGGTTCAGGACGAAATCAGATCACGCCTACAGCGATATGTCCCGGACGCCGAAGTCACCGTATCAGTGGATAAAATCTCAGGCTACACCGTGTTTGTTCTGGGCGAAGTTGATGAGCCGGGGCAATTCACGCTGGGTCGCTACGTAGACGTGGTACAAGCCCTGACACTGGCAGGCGGATTTACGCCGTACGCAAACAATCGCAGTATCCAGATTCTGCGCCGTCAGGATGGGCGCGAGGTGACATACACATTCGATTTTCGCGACGTCTCGCGAGGTCGTAACCTGAAGCAGAATATTATTCTGCAAAGTGGTGATGTTGTACTTGTTCCCTGACTGGTAGAGCTGTATGTCATTTATCAAACGATCGGGTGCTGCACTCTCCATTGGGCTGTGCGCTTCGATTCTCGGTACCTCGGTGCTAGCCGATGTCTGGGTATTTGAGCCATCAATCTCGCTTGACCAGCGTGTAGACGATAACTACTTCCTCATTCCCGCAGGTTCGGGCTCGCTTAGTGCCACGCGCCTCGTTGGCGATCTGGGCGTAAGCCGCCAGTCACAGACTTACGTGTTGAGAGGCGTTGCCCGCATTGATGCGTTGTTGACTACAAATACTGATGTGGGTGATGAAAGCCTGGACTCGAACCAGATTTTCATCTTTGATGCAAAAAGGCGCAGCGAACGTAGCCGTTATGGTGTTGAAGTTAACCTGAAACAAGATACTCCCAGTCGTGATATCGCAGCTGATATCAGTGATCAGGGCTCCCTGGCAGAGGATACGGGTTTATTGGTTACGCAGTCGTTGTCGAGCAACGTGGCGCGCAAGGAAGTCGTGTTAAAGCCCAGTTTCGAATACGACATTACCCGCCGCCTCGTCTTTGATGCGCAATCAGCATTAAGTGTTGTAGAGCACGACACGCCCAGCGCACAAGATGCCATTTATCAGCGTTATCTGGATACTTTTCCTCGCCTTGAGGACGGATCGCTCGATGGCCAGCCGTTGCCCTATGATCAGGTATCTATAGAGGACACTGATGTGTTTTCACCTGCAGGTGAACTGGATGACTATCAAGAGGCCGAGCTGGACTTTGGGCTGCGATACAAGCTGACACCCATCGTCACGCTTACAGCCTCAGCAGGATACAGTCACTTTACCTCCGAAGTTGAGCCTGATCCTGCTGCCATCATCCCGTTCGAGGATCTGGTGCCCGATTCGGATGAGCCCAAAATCCGCCGCAAGCCAAGACGCGAACTGATCTCTACAACCACAACTTTCACACTCGGTTATGAGCGATTACTAACGCCGACGTTACAACTGACAATAGATGGTGGGGTATACACCAACACTACTGACGCATCAGATACGTTACGCCCGGAAGAGTTGCCTGAAGATCGTCGCGAGGAACTGGAAAACACGAAGTTCAAAAATGATGGCTGGTTAGCCAGTGCAACGTTGTCATACGACGGTGGGGCTACACGATATGAGGGTCGCTTTGCGGTAGATGTCCAGCCTAGTAGCTCGGGTGCGCAAGTTGAAACCAATGAGCTTACTGGAACCCTGCGACGTACTTTGTCAAGGCGACTGGATTTTTCAATCAGAGCACGGGCTTTCGAACCCGATAGAGTGGGCGCAAGACAACAAGACCGTTTTGCGCGTCGGTTTATCAGCTTCGAACCCAGGATCGAATGGAAATACTCCCGCAACTGGACATTGTCTGCAGCCTATCGGTATCGGCGTCAGAAGGCGCGGGTAGACCCAGTACCTGCTGAGAGTAATGCTATCTTGCTGGCAATCAAATACACACCGCCTTCCGAGATCCGTGACGCGGCACGTGCTAACGGCCTGTGAAGGCGAGAGACGTTTCGCACGTAGTTTCAGCTGTCATTCTCTGCAAATTCACCGTTCTTTATCTTCGCTGAACTGTCAATGAAATCGATGATGCGCGCAGATTCAGGCTCGTACACGGCAAAACCGCCTGCGTACCTTGCTCTGAAGTTGTACACCTCGACATCGTCTATTGACAGCTTTTGTGTATTGGCAACTTTCTGAACTGTTGTTAAGAGGCCTAGTTGTTCCAGCTCAACTGTAGTCTTTTGCTTGCGTTGGAACTGCGCATGGTTGCTTGCGAGAGCGACGTGCTGGTCGCTGCGCATATGAGCTCCCGGGTAGCCGTTAAACAAATTTTCAAGGTAAATGCCAAAGTTTTCAGGGTCTGGTGTCATTAACAACGGCACCTTGAACGCCTCAGCTTTTGGCAGGGGCTTTGGTGTGCCATTAACCGCTAGAAGCATGTCATTGGCCACTTTAATATCTTTAGCTGAGACAGTTGCAAATTCATTATCGGCGAATACGATGGCAACGGTGCGCTGGTTGTAAGTGGTGTAGAAGCCAAGCGCAAGCGCTGTTATCTGAAATGCAGCAATCATTGACATATCAAATTTTAATCCCGGTTTGCCTGGCTTGAATAGCACGAGCATCAGTAGAGGGCCAAGGACCAGATCCACGATGGCAACAAGCTTCAGTCCCTGCCACCCGCCATCCATAAAAAAAAGATCGCCAGGAAACCAGTAGATCAGCATGACCACTACCAGTAAGGAAAATACAAGTGTGCTGAGAGCAAGATGAGCGGCAAAGGCAGTAACTCGGCTCCTGGGCCTGGGCAGCCAGGAAGGGACGGCGAACATGGGATAATCTCCGAAATTGTCTTTAACTGGGCGTATCGGCGACAAGCTCGCAATACGTGAGCCAACAGATCACAAGTCGGGGAGATTTATAGTGTTGCTTTTCGGGTTGGCGTGGGATCCAGTGCGTTTTGACGTGGAAATCAAATGCGTTTCAAACACACTGGATAGATTATTTGCAAGATCACAGTGCAATCCGAGCACGTGCGCGTCTAGCTTTTCTCATCCAGCAACAAAAATTCCAACAGTGCTTTCTGTGCATGCAAGCGGTTGCCAGCCTCCTCCCAGACGACGCTCTGAGCACCGTCAATAACGTCAGCAGATACTTCCTCTCCTCGATGTGCTGGCAGGCAATGCATGAATAACGCATCCGTATTTGCCTCAGACATCATATCGCTTGTAATTTCGTAGCCTTCAAAGGCTTCCTCGCGAGCCTTTTGTTCTTCCTCCTGGCCCATGCTGGCCCAGACATCAGTCACCACCAGGTCAGCCTGCTCGCAGGCCTCTGCAGCGGTTGCTGCGCGGCTTGTATTGTTGCCCGCAGAGGCGACGATGTTCTGATCAGGTTCATAGCCATCAGGGCAGGCATAGGCAAGATGAAATCCGAGTAACTTCGCTGTATTGATGTAGGAGTTACACATATTGTTGCCATCACCAATCCAGGCAACGCGTTTGCCGGTGATGTCACCACGATGATCCCGGAAGGTCTGCATGTCTGCCAGCAGTTGGCAAGGATGCAGCAGATCGGTGAGCGCATTGATAACAGGTACTGTGCAAACCTCTGAGAAACGCTCTAGCGCATCGTGAGAGAAGGTACGCACCGTTATCGCATCCACCATCTGGGACAGCACACGTGCTGTGTCAGCCATGGGTTCTCCTCGGCCCAACTGTGTACTCTCAGGTGAAAGGTAGATGGCATGCCCGCCCAGTTGTGCCATACCTGCTTCAAACGAGACACGGGTGCGCGTTGAGGATTTTTCGAAAATCATCCCCAGTACCCGTTGTGGTAAGGAAGGTACGCAGGTGTGTGATTCCCACTGCTTGCGAAGTTCGCTTCCACGTTGAATGATGCCGCGAAACTCATCTGCCGTTAGGTCTTGTTCTGATAAAAAATGTCGCATTGATTATGGGCCAATTCGTTTTCAGGCGGAAATAGCATCAGACTTGTGCGCCTGTTGCAGAAATTCGGTAATAAGGTCGCTGACTCTTCGTACCAGATCGTCAGCTTGTTCATCGCTCAGGATGTAAGGTGGTAGCAGCCGCACAACATTGCCAGCTGTGACATTCAGCAGAATGCCTGCAGAGAGTGCCTTGCCCACTAATTCGGCACAGGGGACGTCAAGTTGTATGCCCATCATCATGCCACGACCTCGAATGTGTACGATGCCAGGTTGATTGTGCAATGCGTTGTTGAAGCCATTGCACATCCGCTCACCGAGCTCTCCTGCCCGTTGAACAAGGCCGCGTTTTTCGATTTCCTGCACAACGGTAAGTCCGACCCTGCATGCGATGGGATTGCCGCCAAAGGTGGTGCCGTGGGTGCCGGGTTGAATAAGTTCGGAGGCGGGACCTCTTGCCAGGCAAGCACCGATAGGCATACCGTTACCAAGCGCCTTTGCAATTGATATGACGTCCGGTTTGATACTCTCATGCTGATGTGCAAACCATTTGCCAGTGCGCCCCATACCTGACTGGATCTCGTCGCAGATGAGTAGCCAGTTATTGTCGTTGCATATTTGTCGAAGACGTTTAAGGTAGCCAGCCTTTGGAATGTTGATCCCACCTTCGCCTTGAATCGGTTCGATCATGACTGCCACAATGTCCTGCCGCAATGAGGCTACCTCTTCCACAGCATCTGCATCATCAAAAGGCACAACATGGAAGCCTTGCATCATGGGGCCGAAGCCTGCCTTTATCTTCGCATTGCCAGTGGCTGCAATAGTGGCCATGGTGCGACCATGAAAGGCGGTATCGGTAACGATAATGGTGGGCGTGCCAATCTTTTGCGCATGGCCGTGTAAACGGGCAATTTTGATGCAAGCCTCATTGGCCTCAGCGCCCGAGTTGCAGAAAAAAGCTTTATCCATGTCAGCGATACGGCACAACTGCTCCCCCAACGCTTCTTGCTGAGGTATGTTGAAAAGATTGCTGACGTGCATCAGAGACTGGGCCTGATCAGCAATCGCCTCGCTGATGACAGGATCTGCATGGCCCAGAGCCGTGACAGCAATGCCGGATAGCGCATCCAGATACTCGCGCCCCGTGTCGTCCCAAACGCGCGCGCCATCGCCTCTGGACATGGTTACGGGGAGCCGGCCGTAGGCCGCCATTAGTGAAGCCATCGGACAGGCCCTTGTTTGCGTAAGATAATCATTGATGGTATTACAGTTGCGGCCTTGGGCCAAGAGGTAGTGTAGATGCTTCAATCGCTACCGCCGAACCAAGTATTTTCGAAAGGGGTTATTGCCAAAAGCCTGCGGCTAGTGAGACCATTAAGCAATCGTTTGGCGGTGCAGATACGTACACTGCTGGAACAGATATTCTCTGGCCGAAATTTTTGGCCATCCAAGCCCGCAAAACAGGAGCTACCCATGTCTTTTACGTTTCCAGATCTACCGTACGACTACACAGCGCTGCAGCCGCATATTGATGCCCAGACCATGGAAATTCATTACGACAGGCATCACCGCACCTATTTCAAAAATTTTACAGGTGCAGTGGACGACACACCCCTGGCTGACAAGTCCCTGGAAGAGGTCATGGCGCACGTTGATGCAGGTGCATCTGCAGCCATTCGCAATAACGGTGGCGGTTACTACAACCACATTCTTTACTGGAACAGCATGTGTGAGGGAGGTAGTGCGCCCAGTAGCGAGCTGGCATCAGCCATCGATAGCGCATTTGGATCCATGGATGAGCTAAAAGCAGGACTTAAGCAGGCCGGCACAACGCGTTTCGGCTCAGGCTTCGCATGGCTGATTGTTAAAGATGGAAAGCTGGCGGTCACCTCTACACCTAATCAGGACAATCCCTTGATGCCAGTGGCCGATATGCAGGGCACACCGGTTCTGGCGCTTGATGTCTGGGAACATGCCTATTATCTCAAGTATCAGAACAAGCGTCCTGACTACATTGATGGGTGGCTTGAAGTGGTAGATTGGGCAAAAACGTCAGAGCGTTTTGCGGCGGCAAGCCAAGCCTGAACCCCAGGCTCCCTGGCCTGATAAGGCCTCGAGCCCACCTGACGGGAAGCTGATCTGTTGTTCCCGCCAGTTTGTTCGGCGCGTCAGGGTTGTCTTTATGCCCTGACGCTATGCCCTGACGCTGTGAGCAACACCGTGCAGCCGCAGGCTATAGTGAGACGAAAGAAGCCGAACCACCTTGTACTTGCCGGTTTGAACCCCACAACTAAGCAAACCCTAGTGTTGCATAAAATTCCGGCCCAGAACCGCTTCGCTGCTTCTATAGCAGTATCTAAGGACCGAAGGCGGCCCCGGCTGTACTCATTTTTCCTGGATCTCACCTAGAGTGACTAGGCTCAATCCAGTA
>ENA-ORXR01000827-ORXR01000827.1-marine-metagenome-genome-assembly--contig:-NODE-827-length-37364-cov-25.625929_pt1 | contig 37364 bp, 29 predicted proteins | sample MGYA00237866_ERZ511479 | MGnify/ENA metagenome assembly ERZ511479
GCGGTTTTTGTAAGAAAAAATATCGAAAAAATAACCACGTCAAAATTGTAAGCCTATTTTTGTCCCACTACTTAAACTTACTTAATCACCCTAAAAGTTAGGTTGATTCTTGCTTGTATTGCTCTTGTGGTTTTGGGGATTTGATGCTTCCAATGGTGTTGTGTTTCGCCGGACATCAAGAGCAAGCTGCCATTTGTAAGCAATATTTTTTCTTTTATCGTTTTGTCTTTTTTGTGCCGAAAATGAAAGGGTCTTTCTTCCCCGAAAGAAATAGAACCAATGACAGGATTTTGCCCCAATTCTTTTTCATCATCAGCGTGCCAAGACATGCTGTCTTTCCCTGTTCTGTAGAGGTTTAAAAGTACACTTGTAAATGTTATTTTGGCTTCTTTTTCAATTTTTTCTTTTATTTCGAGTAGTTCTTTTGTCCAGGGGTGCGGCTGCATCTCAATGCCCGAATACGTATAAGGCTTATCGCTCTCTCCGTACCACGCTTGCAATCTTGGAATGGCAACTTCTTTGCCGTAAAACTTGATATGGTCTTGCTGCCATTTTATCGTTTCTGTCAGAATACTAAAATATTTATCCGCTTCATTTTTTGTAAAAAAATTGTCGTAGAAATATACTTCTGCATCTATCATGTCCAATTTTCGCCTTGTGGGTGTCTCATTCGACTGACTAAATAGATTCATTATGGCGTGTTTTGTGGTTCTTCGACAAATCTAATGAGATGAATAATAATTTGGGCGTATCCCCCTCCTTATCAGTCGGGGGTCGGGCTATCCGGCACTCTCTCCACTCCGCTATCGCTCCATTACGTTCAAACAACACCTACTATCCCTTACGCGAGAAACGAGCAATCACTAAATTTGTTAAAGAACCTTATTTTTTTAAAATTGGAGGACAAACGCGAGTCGGCGGACATTTTTAAAATGTCAGGCGACAGCATTTTTTATATCAAATCTCCTTCATTCAGAAAATCCCATTTCTTCAAATCGTTTTTTAATTTCTTTCCAATCACCCCTTTAAATTGCGAAGCTGCGATACCATGTCCTGCGGGTTTTTTGGCTTCCAAATCGTCAAATGTAATCGCGTGTCCGCTTGGGAGGTCTTTATTTATGGCTAATGATTTTTCAAATATTTTCTTCAATCCTGCGTAAGCTGAATTATCGGTTTTATCTACCGGATTGAATAGGGAAGCCTCTACACTGCGAACGCCTTCGACGAGCTGTGCCGTTTGGTCGAGGGTGAGGGAGGAGGTCGCATCCGGTCCGAACATGCGCTTGTCAAATACGACGTGAAATTCCAAAATTTCCGCGCCCATCGCTACGGCGGCTATGCCTGCGTAGATGTTGCCGGTGTGTTCGGAAAGTCCTACGGGGATGTTGTAACGTTCTTTAAGTTGGGGAATGACATTCAAACCAACACGCTCCGGCGGCGTGGGGTAGCTGGTGGTACATTGGAGGATAGATAGTTCATTTCCAAAGGATTGTACAAACTTTACGGCTTCGTCCAACTCGTCAAACGAACTCATGCCCGATGACAAAATAATGGGTTTTCCGGTACGGGCAATTTTTTCTAACATCAAAAAATTTGTCACTTCGCCCGAACCTATTTTGTATCGTTTCACGCCCAATCGTTCCAATAAATCGACAGCCGCTTGCGAAAATGGAGACGAGATAAATTCGATGCCTACTTCATCGCAATGCGCTTTGATGCCTACCCATTGCTCTTCGGTAAAGCCCATTCTATCCCAATAATCGTAACGGGTTTTGTCTTCGTAGCTGAAATTGACACGAAAAGGTTCGTGAATGCTACTTTCCGCTTCTGCGATGTGTGTTTGAAATTTTATCGCGTCTGCACCTGCCGCCGCGACACCATCTATATAGGAGTGTAAAATTCCTAAACTACCATCGTGCGCTTGGGCGATTTCTGCTATTATGAATGTGGGCTTTCTCATTTGTTTTATATATACTTTGAAGTACTTGCTTTTTAGTAAAATTTTATGTAAATTTGTGTTATCTCAACAACCATGTGTTGGAGGAGAAAAGAAGCCGTTCAATCACCTTGAGCGGTTTCGGCATTTTTATACGTTTCGTATTCTTTCAGTAATCTTCTTCTTCTATTGGGATAAGTCACTAAATATGCCGTCCATGGCAATATATATTCTTTCCTATCTTCTAATATAATCAAGTAGCTTTCTTCTTCATGAAAAATTAAAACCCTTTCATGTCTTCCTCTTTTATTTCGCCAAACTTTAAGATAGGGGTCAACCGAATCATTTATCATTGGGGCAGGCCATGCTATTCTTTCCATACGTCTAAAGTTCGGTTCTCTATTTGCTTCGTCGCTACCTTCATGTGTAAAGTGATAGAAAGTATATGCCTTACCTTCGACTAAAGGGTATTTTTTTAATCCTAATTTTTTACCTTCAAATACAGGTTTATTATCAATGAAGTCTTCTTTGAATATTTGATAAATTTCTTCAAGATACTCAGCGAAATTCCCTCCAAAATCTTCTAAATAAATTAGCTCGGGTAGAGGATATACTTCTATTTCGTCAGGTTCAGGCATTTTGTGATTTCCAGATAAAAAGATTAAATTTATTTTCTCTATACAAAGTTGATTGCATCAATGAGTACTTTGATTTTTTCTTTATTTTTTCAATTAGTTTTAATTTTCCTTGATTACCACTCAACTCCCTGTGTAAATATGAAATAGCTCCTGTAAGTAAATCAGTTATTTGTAAGATTTCTACTTCATGACTATGTACTTGTTGAATTTTGCGAATGATATTTTTTTGAAAGTCATAATGATTATTTCTGAGTACCTCTTGTAGTTTTAAGACCTTCTCCTGACTTCGCGTATCCTTTATATCAATGTAAATATTATGTGAATATTCAGGATTGAGTATGATTTTTAATAAATCAAAATACATTTTATAATAAAAAGTGTCATGGTCTTGATTGAATGCCTCGTGATTGAGTACTTTTTTGTTTGGAACTACTAATCCTCTAAAGTGTAAATCATCATCATCAAAAAAATAATTGACAATTTCCATATAAAAATCAGTCTTTGCAGGAGATACTTTATTCCATTTAATTTCAAAATTTTGGGGTAAGCCATTATTGACTTTTATTTCTCGTATTCTTTCAAAGATTTCTTTTCTTTTTATCGCCGGACACCATGTTGCTCCCAATGCCATAACAGGACTATCGTCATTAAGTAAATGACAACTTTCATCACAATATATGTTATACTCTGGCCGCATCTTATGTTTTAAGTTAAAAGAATTTTGTCTACAGTGCCAAATTATAAATTTGCTGATTTTCCATATACCATTCGTAAGCTACGCGAAGTCCTTCACGAACAGTAACTTCCGGCTCGTAGCCGAGGTAATTTTTTGCTTTGGAAATATCGGCAAGGCTGTGTTTGACATCGCCTACGCGGTCGGGACCGAAATTGGGTTGAAGGTAAGAACCGGCGACTTCTTTTAAGTTTTCAAACAAATCTAAAATCGTGATACGTTCGCCAACGGCGATATTATATACTTCATTTAGTGCGTCTTCGCGTTCGGTAAATAAGCCTTTGAGGTTGGCTTGTACGGCATTGGCTACGAAAGTAAAATCGCGGCTTTGGAGTCCGTCGCCATTGATGGTTGGCGGTTTGTTTTCCATAATGGCTTTTACGAAAAGCGGTATCACGGCAGCATACGCACCGTTGGGGTCTTGTTTTGGTCCGAATACGTTGAAGTAGCGCAAACCGACGAAATTTATATCATATAATTTGGCGTAAACGCTGGCGTAGAGTTCGTTGACCAATTTGGAAACCGCATAGGGCGAAATCGGATTACCGATGACATCCTCGCGCTTGGGTAGTGCAGGGCTATCGCCATAAGTAGATGAGGAACAGGCATATACGACACGTCGAATGCCTGAATCTTTGGCTGCGGTAAAGATGTTGAGCGTACCACCGATATTGACGGCGTTGGTGGTGAGTGGTGCTTTGATAGAACGTGGTACAGAACCCAATGCCGCTTGGTGAGAGATGCGGTCGATGCCTTCACAGGCTTGTATGCAGGTGCTATATTCGCGAATATCGCCTTCTATAAATTCAAAATTTGGAAGGTCAAGAAATTCCTCAATATTTCTGCGGTGTCCATTAGAAAGGTTGTCAAGTACACGGACAAAACTAACTTGTGGGTGCTTTAAAAGCGTCTTTATAAGATTGGAGCCTATAAATCCTGCTCCGCCCGTCACGAGTATTCTGTATTTATTCATCTTTAGTCATTCATAATGAATGAACGAATGTTGAATGTTGAATGAATGAATGAATCAAAAAGCACCTCCACAATTCATTCATTCATTCATTCAAAATTCATTCATTACACTTGCTTGGTTCCAAATCAAGAGGGGTTCGGGTTGGTGTTGGGTAAAGTCAACGGTTTTAAATTCTTCGTTGTCGTACACCAAGTAGCGTATTTTTCGCTTAATGAGCTTCTCTGATTTTTCAACCAATTTTATTAAATATACTTTGTCAATATTTCCGATAATAATCAGGTCAATTACGCCGCTATCCAAACCACGCGAAAACGCTCCTGTAAGGTACACTTGCTGTACTTCGCCGAGTCGTTCGATAATATTTTCAATGATGGTATCTAAACCGACATATTTGAGGAGAATGTTGTGGACATCATTAAAAAGCGGGTGTTGGGTGTTTGCCGTGAACATTTTTTTGTTGCCTTTCATCTTGGAAGTCAACATGCCTGCTTGTTCAAATTTATTGAGTTCCAATCGAATAGCGTTAGAAGACTCTCCAAATTCACTTTCCAAATTGCGAAGATACGCCGTTGTCTTACTATTCAAAAAAAATTTGAGTAGTAATTTTATGCGAGTTTTGGATGAAATGAGCGTATCTAACATAAGTGTTGTTTGGTCAACTGACGAACTGACGGGGTAGTTTGTTAGTACATCTTTTGGTGGATAGACAGGTGATAAAATCTAATTTAAAGGTTTTGGCAACTGATAAATTGACTAACCTAAGATTAGACTTATAAATAGAAAAAGGGTAACATGAAGTTACCCTTTTACCTTAATTAACTTTTATACTTATGGACAACCTCGCGTTGAGATTGAGTAACAAAATTACTCAATTTTGCGTACTTTCCAAATTTATGAGCAGTATTTTTATTTTTTTATAAAAAAAGTGGCGAGTACAAGTGTCGCTCTAATTAGCTCAAACCTTCTACGAGTCTATCCAAATCATCATAATGAAATTTAGTTAGTAGTTGTTCCAATTGGTTATAATCGTCAGATTTAAAATGATGTTCGATGATACCTTGATTGAAGTAATGAATACTATCACAAATCGTGGTCAGGGTTTCGAGGATGTGTGAGGTGACGAGGATAGTTTTATTTTTACTTCGCAAAATTTTCAAAATATTTTTGAGGGTTTCATTCGTTTCTAAATCCAACCCATTAAAAGGCTCGTCCAGAATAATGACTTCGCGATTGAGGCTGAGGATGCCCATAAAAGCCAGTTTTTTCTTCATGCCTGTCGAGTAGCTGTCTATCCATTTGTCCAATGGCAAACGAAATACCGCGTTCCATTCTTCTACATTAAAATGAGGATGCTGGATGCGAAATAAATCTAAATATTCTTTTCCTGTAATGCGTTTGTAAAAGAAGTTTTGTGTTTCGAGGTAAGCGATAGCCTTCGCGTATAGGTCTTTTTCTTGGTAAGTAATTTCGCCTTTTTGTGCTTTTATTTTTCCGTAAATGGTGTTCAATAATGTTGTTTTGCCGGAACCGTTTAGCCCTACGATGCCTGTTATTTCACCTGATTTTGCAGTGAAATTTAAGCCTTTTAGGACTTCTTTGTTGCCGTAAGCGACGTGTAAGTTTTGAATGTTCAACATAAGGTGCTGACGGCTTTTGTCAAGTAAATTTTATTTTTAAATCAATGTTTTCTAACCACTTGACGACTGAAGTCGTCAGTACGGTGGGAGCATCAAAATTCAAAGGGGTCAACTCGATTTCGATTATAAGGTAATTTGAGGAAGTCCAATGTGCCGGGCTTTACTCGTAAGAAAAAAGAGAAGGTACGTCGTCGTGGTTGCCAACTAAAACCGCTTTCCCAACAGTGCAAATCTCGATAGAGCGAGAGGTCGGGATACGTGAGACTTTTGCTAACAAAATCGTAGCCGATACGCCCCAAATCCATGCGCCATTTTTCGGTCAGATTGAATCGGGTGCGACTCAATTCGAGGTTGTTGCGAGTGATAACGATGGAGTCTCTACCCTCGCCAACAAATTGCTTAGAGATATTAAAGGAATAACTAAAACTTAAAGAGCTGATAAACTGTCGAGAAGATTGTCTTCCGCTTTCTTTTTTGTCTTTATTTTTACCAAATAATTCGCTAATATCTCTTGGGTCAAGGCGAGTCGTAAGTGTCAGGTTGGCATTCGTAAAACGCGCCAAGCGACGTGCGGCTTTCCATTGATAAGTATTGAGTCTTTGTCCGGTTTCGTCATCGCGTGCATAAGGGTCAAAATTTGCTCCAAAATTCATGTCCACCACTTTAAAAAGTTTGGTATTTCCGCTCATTCGGATGTTACTCATTTTGAATTCTTCTGCTTTAAAATTGTACCCGCTACTGATTCTTAACGAATTAATTAAAACGATTTTTTTGTGGCGTGAAGTGGTATCTTTTTTATTTAAAAACTTCCCTTCGAGACGATTACTGATACCATAACTCATCGAAGCACCTCCGTTGCCAGAGGGCGGACCGCCATGCACACCGCCTGTGAAACGAGAGTAACTCACTTTGTCGTATTCGTCTCGATTATCAACTTGAAGGCTATCGTAATAGCCCCAAAATTCTTTGCGATAATTCGGTGAAACAGAAATACTTGCATCGGGAGTCATCACATGCCGAATTGCTTGTCCTTTTTTGCCGAGTGGCAGTGTACCGTAGAGTGTTGTATTGACACTTACACCGCCGGACACTTCGCGCACCGCATCGAATCCGTAACGAAAAGTGGTGTCTATCGTACCATAGAGAATTTCGCTATTTGAAATGAGCGAATCGCCCGTTATTGGGTCAATTATTATTTCACCATTTTCATCGGTCACGTATTCGGTATTAACAACGGTCGTGGAATCAAAGCTGAATTGTCGCGTTTTGAAATACCATTTTTCGCGATAGCGCACCGAAGGATTGACATTAAAATATTTGAGCACTCGAAAATTCATCCCAACATTCGGATTGTGGTCAATACCAAAGTTGACTTCATCAAAAGCATCGGGTTTGAAAATTAGGGTGTCGAGCGTTTTGGCAATTCCTTTGGCATTGGTACGATAGCCGAAGGTGACTTTTTCATACCAACGTTCTTTTCCAATTTTATTTTTTCGTTCAAATGGATTAATGGTATTTAAATTAAAATTAAACTCAGGAAAAGTAATCGTCATTTGACGATTGGTGATGTTTTGGCTGTGTGCAAAACTCGCCGAGAGTGAGTAGGGTTTGCCGGGAAAGCGTTTGCGTACCGATACATTTGAACTCAAATTACCTCTTAATACGTTGCCTGCATCATTAAAATTATTAGAACCATAAGAGCCTGTTCCGAGATTGACGCTTGCAGAAAAAGTACGTGTAGGATGTGCTGAAGCTGCTTGACTATGCGACCATCGAATATTAAAATCTCGCGTGGGAACGGGTTCTATTTCTTTGATATCCAATCTTTGGTGTGAGTAACCGATACTAAGATTTCCATTGTATTTATAACGTTTTTTGTAACCTGAACTCAAATCCAAACGCCAAGAACCGCGCGTGTATATATCCGCAGTAGTCCGAATATCTATATAATCATTGATGACGTGATAGTATCCAAAACCATGCAAACTATAACCTAAGGTCTGCGAAAAACGATAATCTTGAGAAAAAATCACACCGGAACGTCGCCCTGTATTCAAGGGAAAAAACCCGAAAGGCAACCAAAGCGGAGTCGGTACATTTTCAATTTCGAGGTTGGATGAGCCGACGACAATGACTTTGTCAGGGATGATTTTTGCCTTGCGACTGCGAATTCCAAAATGCGGTTCGGGATGGTCGCAAGTGGTGTAAAGCGTGCCTTGAGCATAGACTACGTCATCTTCTTCGCCAGAATGTTGGCTTCTCAAATCAAATTTGACATCACTCGACAGCAAGTAGCCGTCGCCTTCTTCTGTACGAACTTCATAAACTTTTCCTTTGTGGCTGCGAAAATTATATTTGATACTGTCTGATTCAAATGCTTGGTCACCGTCCACAAATTCTACTTTCCCTTTGCGTCTGCTCGACGCAATTACGATGTCATTTGAAATATCAAAAATAATATAATCGGCTTTGAGGCTCATTTTATCATATTCGACCTGTGCTTCTCCATACAAATGAATTCTCTGATTTGCCAAATCATAAGTCATCGAATCCGTCGCATTATAATCGACAGGTACGTCCAATGAATCACTCGAATACTGTATCTTTGTAGCTGTTCTTTGTAGGTTTTGCTGTGGTCGTTGTACAAAAGATAAGCTATCGGGTACAGGCGGTAATGTGTCCCTGACAATTAGCATGGGAGGCACACTATCCTGCTTCTCCTCGCCGAATAGTAATTTGCCGTCTTGCTGCGCCTCTACGGAAAAGGAAAGGCATAACAAAAAGCAAATTATGAATGAGTTTATATAGTATTTGTACAACATGTTTATTGGTCTAAAATCATTGTATTTCCCAATATTAGTGAAAAACAAAGCAGTGACGCAACTATTTAACGAAAAATTAATAGCACTCGTGCATTTTTTGATGAACTTTAACAAAAACAAACTGAGGGTTTATATGGTTCTTTGTCCTTCGTTTATTTTCGTAGAACAAAGGATGACGAACAAAGAACGTTTTTATTATAAAATAACTTTATGCAATATCTTTTTGTATTTCTTGGTGGTGGCTTGGGTAGCCTTTGCAGATACGGTATCGCGAAGGGGATGCAATCCTATCAATTGACTTTTCCATATTCGACATTGATTGCAAATATCTTGAGTTGTATTGTTTTGGGATTTTTGGTGGCTTGGACTGTGAAAGGTAATTTGAGTGATACTATGAAGCTGTTTTTCATGGTCGGTTTTTGTGGTGGGTTTAGTACTTTTTCTACCTTTTCTAATGAAACGTTTAACTTATTACGTGATGGATATTATGCTTATGGTATAGCAAATATTGCGGTTAGTGTATTGGTGTGTTTGTTGGCGATATATGTGGGGATTTTATTGGGGGATTCGATTCTTATGCGACCGCAATAGTGTGATGACAAATTGCACAGACTGTAGTAACAAACTATTTATCATGTAATTGATACAAGGGGTGCAGGACAAATTTTCAATCTGCCTCGTACCGACGACTTTAGCCGTCGCGGAAAGTACCGAGCCATTTGACGGCTAAAGTCGTCAGTACAGTGGCATTTCAAAATAAAATTAAAAATTTGTCCTGCACCCGATACAAGCGTATGTTCTTAATCTACAATCGCTATAAATGTCGTTTTTATGTTATGATTTAAATTTCGCCTCAAGCCGGCTGGGCTCTTACTTTTTGCATTGCCAAAAAAGTAAGCAAAAACGCTATAAAATTCAAACTCGCTCCGCTCAAGCACTAAATTTTAGGGCTAACCCGCATCATTACTTTTTAGACATTTTCTTAAAAAGTATAATTTATTACACACCTTGATTTAATTGATTTTAAATATTTTTATCACATTCTAAACACACCAAAGCCCTCTGTGCCTTTAATAGGTTGATTATATACGATTGCCAATGAAAAACCGATAAAATTGCGTGTTTCGCGTGGGTCGAGAATACCGTCGTCCCATAGTTCGGAAGTCGAATACCAAGCAGAAGATTTCGACTCGGCTTCAGCTATCAGCATTTGTTTGAGCATTTCGCCTTGTTCGGCATCGTAGGGGATGCCTGTCTTTTTCGCAGCAGCCCGTTGGATGATTTCCATAACTCCGGCAAGCTGTTCCGATCCCATAACACCAATTTTTGAATTGGGATAAGCAAACAAAAATCGCGGACGGTAGGAGCGTCCATTCATCCCGTAATTGCCTGCGCCATAAGACGACCCTATCATCAAGCTAATATGTGGCACTTCACTATTCGAGACGGCATTGATAAGTTTTGCGCCATGCTTAATGATACCGCCTTCCTCGTAGGCTTTCCCGACCATATACCCCGTCGTATTGTGCATAAAAATTAGAGGAATATTATTTTTATTGGATAATTGAATAAACTGCGTTCCCTTATTGGCAGATTCGGAAAAAATAACGCCATTATTAGCCAATATTCCGACAGGATAGCCCTGTATTTTTGCCCAACCTGTAATGAGCGTACTGCCGTATTCCGGTTTGAATTCCGAAAAGCGAGAGCCGTCCACCGTACGAATAATGAGTTCACGGGCATCGAAGGGTGTTTTGATATTTGGCGGAACTACGCCGAGTATTTCGTCAGCATCATAAAGCGGTGGTTCTATCTTGCCTTCGGGCGTAAAATGAGCTTTGCCTGTATCCACAATTTCCATAATCTCGCGTGCTATACGGATGCCATCAAGCTCGTCTTCTGCCAGATAATCTGACACGCCCGATACGCGACTGTGCATCTCTGCACCGCCGAGTTCTTCTTCGGTCGCTTCTTCGTTGGTAGCCATTTTGACGAGTGGCGGACCGGCAAGAAATACCTTTGCGGCTTGTTTTTGAAATATCGAAAAATCGGACATGCCCGGCACATAAGCTCCACCTGCGGTTGCATTGCCAAACACGATAGAAATCGTCGTCAAACCCGCTTTAGAACGCTGTGTAATTTGTCGAAAAGTCTCACCACCGTAATTAAAAATTTTGTCTTGCTCGGGAAGGTTCGCACCGCCACTTTCGACGAGATTGATGGTTGGCAGACGATTTTCCAAAGCAATCTCCCCCAAGCGCAATGACTTAAAAACCGTCGAATAATCTACCGAACCGCCCTTACGTGTACCGACGTTAGAATTGACCATACACAGCTTGCCCGACACTAAGCCAATACCGGATACATTCGTACCACCCGCACCAAAACCGCCCTTGCGTTTCATCCCTGCAAGGGGCAGCAATTCTAAAAACGGACTGTCTTTATCCAAGACTAATTCTAAGCGTTCGCGAGCGAGGAGTTTACCACGGTCACGAGCGCGATTGATGTGTTTTTCTTTGCCTTGAAAACGACTTTGTTCAAGATGTGATTCGAGTTTTTTGACCAACTCTGCCATACCCGAATAATTGTCTTTGAATTGTTGGCTATTGGGGTTTATTTTGGATTTTACTTGCTGCATTTGCAATGAATGAATGAAGGAGTTTTGAATGAATGAATCGACATAGCTTACCGTACAGGCGATTTCAATCGACCTGTACAGCATTGGTTTACAGTCCAAATTGAGTCAAATGATGGTCTAAATGTTTGTAAAACAGGTTATTCCACTCTTGCTTATTGAGTGGACCAAAGGAGTGAGATTCTTTGCCGTCGAAATGGTCAGCACCGAGTTCTTGTGTCTTTTGAATGTAGGCGATGAGTCTCGCTTTTTCAGCGTCGAAATCTTTGGTTTCTGTAATAATAAATTGAGGTGCGGTTCGAGTGTCAGGCTTGTAGGGCGTATCACCGACTACGGCTTTTTTGACAAACATTTTTAGCATAAATCTCGCTATACCATTCGGTTTTTTATGTACGTTTTCATATACCATTTCGTAGGTAACATTGCAGTGGGCTAACATCTGTGCGGAAGTCATTTTTCCCCATTGACGTTCAGTCTTAGGATTAAGTTGGTTGATACGATTGATAATTTGGTTGGCATCATTTAGGTTAAATACATTATTCATAGTGGTTTTTTTTATTTCTATAAAAAAAATTAATTTTCAATTAATTGTGCTAACTTGCTGCCATACATTTCCGAGAAAACTATCAAACATGCCTTACCTTTATCATTTTAATCTTCACAAGATTCAAAATTAAAACTATATATGCAAATATGTAGGTTTGAAATTGGGTGATCGTGGTGATTTTAAAATTGAGTTTGTCTCCAATCAATCTTATGGGATTTTTTTGTAAAAAACTATTAAACCATTTCTGTAAATATTCAAAAATAAATCCGATGTTTACACTTACAATCTATAAATAGTTGATTATTAATTTATTTTGAATGATGTGAATAAAATGAAAGTCGCGATTATTACGATGAGTTTTCCTTATGATAGAGAGACTTTCGCAATTAATGAGTTTGCATATCTAAAGGATTATTGTGATTTAGAGGTGCATAGTCTGCGCCCAAAACATAAGATTGCTGAACAGTTGATGCAAGATTATGATATGCAAAATTTAAAAATATCACATTACTCTTGGCGGTCTTTGCTACGTTTTGTCGTGTATAGTATCAGATACTTTTCCGTACTGTGGTATTTGTTACATGGCATTTTCAGTATTAACTTTGGTAAGCGTAGTCATCTACTCAAATCTCTGGTATTTGTACCGAGAATCATGGAGATATTTGCCCATTTAAAAAAAAATCCACCGGATGTTGTACATGCTTATTGGTGTCATTTTCCGGCATTGCTTGGCTTTGTTTGTGAAAAATATTTGAAAAATACACAGTTCACGATTAATTATATTGCCCACGATATTTATATTGGTTATAACATTGCAGCTTACACGAAAGATGTTTTTGGTCAGCACATTAGTATATGCGAAGAAAATATACCTTACATGCAGTCGCTTGGGGTAAAACCTGAAAACATCCATGTGATTTATCATGGTGTTCCACGAAAATACTTGGATTACCCTCTACGTTCTAAGCAAGAGTTTTCGATACTCTCGGTGGGTTCGATGATCCAGCGAAAGTCTTTTGATTTGGTGATGGAAGCATATAAAAAACTGAAAGAAAATTACCCGAAAGCAACACTTACTATCGGTGGTGATGGTCCTGAACACGAATATTTGTCGCGTAGAAGGGCAGAATTGGGCTTGGAAAATGAGGTGCGTTTTACGGGCTATCTGATGCACGACGAGGTGATGAGACTGATGAACGAAGCGGAGATTTTCTTGTTGATGAGTAAAAATGAGCGCATTGCGAATGTAACCAAAGAAGCGATGTTGATGAAATGTTATTGTGTGGCAACGAAGACTCCCGGTGTGGAAGAACTCATTACGGATGGCTCGAACGGTTTTTTGATTGAGATTGATGATGTGGATGGAGCGGTGAGGGTGATTCAAATGATATGGGAAAATCGCAAAACACACGACAAGGTCTTATCCGCAGCGAGAGACACGATAGATGATAAATTTATTTTAGAAAAAAACATTCATAAATACATAGAAATTTGGACATCCATGTCTTCGAATTGACTTTTTGATTTTGAAAAACGATTAATCCTCCCTAACATGAAAGTACTTATCTTATCGCCACGAACGCCTTGTGCAAAAGGTAAGGCAGATAGCATGAATGTCTATTATCTAATTCAGTATTTGCACGAAAAAGGGCATCGAATTCATTTGATTACTTGTACGCCTCAAATATCCTATGAATGGGATAACATGAATGAATTGGAGATTTACTGCGAATCTATTGATTTGATACCCCTTTCAAAAATAGCCTCTAACCTGAAAGTCGTTCGACACATTTTTGACGAAAAACCTTTGCAAGTACATTACTATTACTATAAGTCCTTTGAGGAGCAAGTACATAAGGTGATTGACCGTTTTAAGCCGGACTGTATCTATGCCCATTTGATTAGAATGGCAGAATATCTCAAGAATGTAGATACCCCAAAATTACTCGGAATGCTCAATGGTCAATCTTTGAATTACGGGCGATTGGTAGAGCATGATAAAAATGTATTCAGGCGTTTTATGTATTTTATTGAATATCGTAAAGTAAAAAAATATGAGCCTTATATTGCAAAACAATTTGATAAAGTAACCCTCATCTCAAAATACGACCAATTAGCCATTGACCCTGACAATGAATTGGATAATGTACACTTATGCCCGTGTGGAATTGATTTTGATTACTACTCGACTGATTTGGGTTTGGATAAAAAACCTTTTTTGATGGTCATGAATGGTGATTTTGGTACGCCTACCAACATACACGCGGCAGCCTATTTTATGGATGAGATATATCCGCTCGTCAAAGCAAAAGTCAAGCAATGTAGTATGGTGTTTGCAGGCAGAGATTCCGACACGAACCTGAAGGCTTTTACCAATGAACACGTCACGCTTACAGGAAGGGTAGATGACATCAGACCTTATCTACAAAGTGCCGATATTGCCGTCAATCCCATAAAAATTGCTGCGGGACAACAAAACAAAACGCTTGTCAGTATGGCAGCAGGTTTGCCCGTTGTTTCGACTTCGATTGCCAATGAAGGCATACAAGCTAAAGACAATAAAGAAATTTTGTTAGCCGATACTCCTCAACAGTTTGCCGATAAAATCGTACAATTGATGTCAGATACTACTCAAAAAAAACGTATTATTAATGGTGGTTTTCAATTTGTGAAAAATAATTGGAATTTGCATATTCACCACGAAAAACTGGAAAGAATACTCATCTCTATATGCAAACGACAAAGAAAAAGTCCACCAACACCCAGAATTCGAGTTGCTGTCAAATAAGTAGTCAGTCAAGCTAATACTGTCGGGTTCTTTCAGCGTATTTTTAGCTTGTGCTGCGTTGGAGAACCGCTCGTTTAGCTCGGCTAAAGTCACGAACCTCCGCCTTGCCCAAACTAAAACTACACTAAAATTCATCCGACAATATTAGCTTGACTGACTACTAAGAGCATGTTTAAAATTTTTAAACATGCTCTAAAGGTAGCGTAATTTTGTAGAAGCAAATTTGTTTTACTAAATTCACCTGTAATTCGAAGTTGAGAAGATTTCATTATTAGAAATCAGCATTTTCATCAAAATTCAAAAAATGAAAATATACATTGCGTGTTTATTATTGTTAATATCGCAGCCTATTTTTGGTCAGAATGAAGCGGGTAATTTGTCAAAATATTGGCAATATAGAACGCGATTGGTCAATGACTTTATGGTGGTAGGTGAAGGGCAGGGGCGGAGTATTCCGGCAGGTGGACGTGATCCTGTGGCAAATTGTCAAAGTGACTGGTGGATGCAGCGTGATAAATGTCCTCGCCCGAAAGGAACAGGTAAACTACAATGGGGAGACGGCACGATTCATTTGGGTTATTACATCACGGTACTCGCTACGGAATTGAAATTGCTTAGTGATACGGGACAAAAAACCGAACAAACCGCCGAAGAATTGTACTATGCGATAATGGCATTGGAGCGACTCGACGAAGAAGCAGAACGGCGGTATGGACAACGTGGCGAAAAAAACGGTTTTTTCATTCGAGATGATGTCACGACGGATATTTTATATGATAAAAACGGTGAGGCAAATTTTCCGAAAGGAAAAAACAGTGCTTATCAATGTGTCAAATCTGCGAGTAACTGTGGAGAAGCAAGCGTAAAAGACGGTTATTTTATCAGCCAAGATCAGGCGATTAGTTTGCTATTTAGTTTTACTTGTGTGACCGAATTGATACCGGATAAACGCTGGGGCAACAAAGAAACTTTTGGCGAATTGGCTGCGCTAAATACGCATCGAATTGTGTCGTATATGCGAGACAATAAATGGCGCATCGTCGCGCCTGACGGCGAAAAAGCCCCCAATCGTTGGGGTGGAGATTGCCGACCTTTTTCGTATAGCATCGCCAAAACCGCGAATAGAATTACGAAAAAGAAGTATCGAAAAAATTATCAAAGTGGGCGTTCACGAGCTTTGGGTGCGATTTTGCATGGTAGCTATGATTGGTTATTTGGTGTACAGACACACTACAATCACCCAATGATTTTTGCGCTGATGGTAACATCTAACGCTTGGGATAGAAATAAAATGGGAGCCTATTGCAAAAAAAGCGATCAGGAAATGTACGCACTCGCCGATGCCGTATTGAATAAGAAAAAACTAAGCAAACGGATTGATTATGAGAGCATTGTATCAATGTTAAATATCGCTCCGAAAAATGGACCTTGCTTCAAAACGCCCGGTTGTGATGCTCCTGACGGTTGGAAGTCCAGCAACCGATGGCTACATCCGACGCACAAGAAAGGCAACAAATATGGTCTTTTTCAAGAATGGAATGGATTGGATTATATGATGTTGTATAATTTTTTTCACTTATATCATAAAGACAAATTACCAAGATACAAACGAGTTACACGATGAGTAAAATTTGGCAAAGTGATGTTGACCTTAAAGTATTAAACGGCTTTTCAAAAGATACCTGTAACGGGTATTTGGGTATCGAATTTCTGGAATACGGTGATGATTTTCTCATCGCAAGTATGCCTGTGAACGCACGCACGGTGCAGCCGATGCGTATCTTGCATGGCGGTGCTTCGGTGGTACTCGCAGAAACGATAGGAAGTGTTGCTTCGGCAATGTGCGTTGGTGAAGGTAAGACGGCTGTGGGCGTTTCTATCAATGCTAATCATCTGCGCCCCGTGCCGGAAGGTGCTGTGGTGACGGCAACTTGTACGCCCATTCGCCTCGGACGCACGCTACATGTATGGGACATCAAAATTCGCGACCAAAAAGACCGCATGACTTGCATTAGTCGCTTGACAATGGCGGTGGTTGATATTTGAAAACATTGTCCGCAGTTTGTTAGTCGGCAGTCCGCCGTCATACGCAAGTAGATTTCACGCCTGACGGCGGACTGCCGACACGTTACAACGTAACGTCAATTACTTTTTCAACTTCGCCATATCGACCACGAAGCCTTTGATGTCTTTTTTATTCAAATTGGATAGGTAAGACTCCGCGCTCGCACGGCTATCATAATCACCAAGAATGACTTTGTATCGTCTCGCGCCGGATGAGTCGTCTATATTCAAACTAATGTTTTTGAACCATTGTTTTTTCAAATCTTCGATGTATTTCATAGCATTGGCTTCACTCGCATAATAGCCGACTTGTACGCCGTATCCTTTATCGCCTTTTTTCAAAATTCGGACGGCATCTTTGGAAACTGCGAGAGAACGAGTAGGTGTTTTTTTAACGGGTGCTTTCGCAACGGGAGTTGTTTTTTTTGTGCTTGTCGTTTTAGTAACAGTCTGTGGTGCTGAACCGGATTTGACGGCAACAACTTTTACTTTTACCTCTTCGCCTTCAGCGATACCGAGTTCTTTTGCTGCTCTGCCCGAAAGGTCCACGACGTGTCCTTTTACAAAAGGTCCTCTGTCGTTGATACGCACTACGACCGATTTTTTATTGTCCATACGGGTTACTTTGACGGATGTACCGAAGGGCATCGTCCTGTGAGCAGCCGTCAGTTTATTCATATCATAATTTTGTCCGTTGGCTGTTCTGGTATTTTGCAATTGGTCAGAGTAGCGAGTCCCGATTCCATATTCCGCTTGCTGCGCGAAGGCAACATATCCAATCAAAACAAAGCAAAGCAAAAATGCAATTCTCAATAAAGTATTCATATTTCTTTTAAATTAATTCAACACAAACCTACAATAAAAGGATTAAAAAACAAATTTGAGGCTTAAATTAACTTTTTAAGTTAAAAATTATGCCAAATTAATTGATTTTGAGGGTAGTGTTACAGATATAATGCTATTGAATCACTAAGTAGTAAGTCAAACCAAAGACATTAAGATCGAATAGACGTAGAGTTCACAAAGTTTTCTAAGTAATTAATAATGAATTTCTTACACTATCTTAGTTTTCTCACTTCGTTCATTCGGCTTTTGTGTACTTGGTCTCCTTCGTGATTTGCATTACATCTCTGGTACTACCATTTTGAGTAGTTGATTGATTGTGGTTAATTTCCTTTTTTTAAAACGGCACACTCACACCCGCCGTAATATTGATACCCATATCATCCGCAAAATAACGTTGTCGATTCAGGTAATCGCGATAAGAGACATTCAACAAATTATCAACTTTGGTAAAAGCGCGTAATCTTGTGGTTTTTAGTTGTATATCAGTAGCAATTTGAAATCCGAGTAAATTATAGCCTTTCGGTGGTGCGACAAAATCTTGTTCGGATAGAAAATTTTGTTGTTCAAAAACATATTTATCGGTCAGTTCAAATTCTATATTTTCAAATTTATTCCATTGTTGTACTACATATTTAAGGCTGCCTGTGAGATTGTTTGAAGGCATATTGATGAGCGGCACATCGCTGGTTAAATCTCTACCTCTCAAATAACTGTACGTCAATTCAAGACTCAAAGGCTGAGTGATTTCATAATCGGCACGAAGGTCGAGTCCGTAAATCTGTGCCTTTGTCTGCTCGTACCTAAATACCGGAAAAGCCCCTCTAATTGTCAGCCGTATTTCATCTTGCGGATTGAGGTATATGTAGTCATCAATTTGCTGTAAATAGAAGAGCGATTCAAAAGATAATTTTTCTTTTATCGTACCAATCAATGACAAAGTAGTTTTCAAACTACGCTCCGGTGAAAGGTTTGCATCACCTTCTTCAATACCGCTTACGCCTTGATGCAAACCACTGCTATACAGTTCATTAACAGCAGGATTGCGCGTAGTGTAACCCAGATTATATGCAATAGAAAAATCGTGATTAGGACGATACGTAAAACCTCCTGTAGCGCTGATATTATGAAAAAAATCGCTATATTGAAGTAACTCTCTTGGAACGGTTTGTGAGAAAAATGCCGCATTTTGAAGGGCATTATCGTACCTGCCACCGAGTTCAAAAAACCATGAATTGAGCTTTTTAGTGAGTATTGCAAAGGCAGCCGATTCGTAAGTAAAATAATCGGGTATTAAAGGCGAAACTCCAGTATCAGGGTCATTCGTATTATCAATAAAATTAAATTGGACACCTGACTTGAGGTGAAGATTATCATCAAATTCGTGTCTGTATTTTCCTTCCAGAAAAGTACTAAATTGTCGCAGATTCATAGCGGGAATATCCGACCGTTCACCGCGTCTAATATCATATTCTTTACGAACATTTAGTTGACCTGCCACCGTAAAATCAAATATTTGTCGGTCATTCAGAATATATTTACTGTGTAATTTGAGTAACTGGTGATGAACAACCTGCCTTGGAGCTTCTATCTCATAACTGAATTTTTTTTCTGTAAAAAAGGGTTCATCCCGCGTAAGTGCGCTTTCCAAATCCGTCAAATTTCCAATATGCGAACCTTTCAACACACCTAATTCAGTATTAAAAGAACTCACATACAAATCTGTACTAAATTGTTCGGAAAATGCTTTTTCCAATTGCAAAGCAAAATCGGCTTCCTGCCCTCCTGTATTTTTCAAAAAGTATTTGGCAGCGCGTTTGTCACCGCTTTTTTTGAAGGTACCATTGACTTTCCATGCTACGGTCGGATGGTATTGTTGTACCTGAATGTTGACACCGTTACTAAGTCCGTTGGTCTCAAAAAAATAATTGCCTTTGCCATGCAAATGCGGTTCTTTATCAATCCTTTTAGGTTCTACCAAAATCACTCCGCCCAGATTCGCGCCTTGATATTCCAATGAACCAACACCTTTGATAACGCGAATTTTATTTGCCACCAAAGGGTCGATTTCTGGAGCATGGTCATTGCCCCATTGTTGTCCGCTTTGCGCTATGCCATTATTCAAAATCGTAATGCGATTGCCATACAATCCATGTACGACAGGCTTGGAGATGTTACCGTTTTTGAGTGTACTCACGCCCGTTACGGATTCGAGCATGTTGGATAGATTTTTATGGGCATTATCTCTGATGCTTTGTTCGTTGAGGGCTTCATTGCTTTGTGTAGTTGCAGACGTGGCACTGGCAGAAATTTGTACGCTCCCCAACTCATGAGTCGAGTGATCCATTTCAATTTTTAATTCCGTATCTTCCTCAATATCAATGAATAATCGCTTCGATTCGCAACCAATATGGCTGATTAAAACGTGATAATGTCCCGGACACAAATCATTGATACGAAAAAAGCCACTGCTGTCACTGACCGCACCTGTGCCGTGATCTTCCAGATATACATTGACATAATCCAATGGCTGCCCATTCCCCGAATCGTTAACCTTTCCACTCAATATCAAATTACAATCTTGCGAAAATACTAAGATGGGCAGCCAACATAAAACAGTTAATATTCCGATTTTACTGTACATCAATATCGAATTCTACTTCGATGTCTGTTTCGCCACCTGCATTTTCGATATTACCATCTGCTACACCAGAGGCTGATTTATTCGGCTCGTGTCTTAATGTAACAGTCAACTGACCACTTCCTGCAGAGCCGGTTGACAGATTGGTTTTCAATCCAAGTGGGTTACCGTCTCCGTCTTCGTCATCATAAGATACGCTAAGACCATCAAGAGTTGATTGAAAGAAGAATTGATGATGATCATCATCCTCTTCAATTTCTTCTGTAACATCTTCGGCAGGAGACTCGCTTTCGTTCAATAAGACCATAACTCCCGAATAAGTCTCATTAGCTGCCAATGTACCTCCCATTACTATGGGTGCATCACCACCATCTCCGTCTAAATCTTGAAAACTTAATACAACTGGTGTGCCACCGCTGTCAGGTGTCAAAGTGTATCGAAGTGTAGTAATGACTTCTTCATCAACAACCTCTTCAGGGTCTTTTTTACAGGCTGTAAAAATGAGGATAGTTGAAAATAGTGTAATCAATAACGATAGTTTTTTCATTTTTAATGTTTTATTTTTATTTAAATGCAATTCAGTTGCAAAGATAACGAATTTTATTGCAACGATGTTGCATTTTAAGATGTTTTTTTTGGACTTATTTGAAGTTTTTTATGTGCTTCCTGTCTTGACAATGTTATATTTTAAAAATACTTTTCATACAAACCATAGTTATCTTCATCAAAACACACAAAAATCACCTGTTCTATTTTTTCATCTTCTTTAGTCAATTGAAGAAAATCACGGACGGACTGAATGGCAGTTTCTGCTGCAAGTGGCTTTGGAAAACGGTATATACCTGTACTGATATTCGGAAAAGCTATCGTCTTAATATCATGCTGAATCGCCAATTCGAGGCTATTGTGGTAGCAATTGTATAGGAGTTGGCAATGTGCTTCCGAAGCATCGCCCGTCCAAATCGGACCTACGGTATGAATGACATACTGACTGGGGAGATCACCAGCAGTTGTGATGACTGCTTCTCCTGTTTTGCAACCGCCTTGTCGCGCACGTATAGCGCGACATTCTTCCAAAATCGCCGGACCACCTGCTCTGTGGATCGCGCCGTCCACGCCCCCACCGCCAAGTAAAGAACTATTCGCTGCATTGACAATCGCATCAACTTCGACTTTGGTAATATCGCCTTGAATAAGTTTTATTTTTTGTTCTGTCATCGTTATCATTCAACAGTGCGACTGAAATTGCCTGTACGGTTTTATTTTAGAAAAAAGAAATTTTGTGTATCGTGTTTTTCGGAATTATAATTTTGAAATTCATTGTCGTGATAAACGAAAATTTTATATCGAAACGGTTTTATGAACTCAAAACATCGTTGACGATTTTGCTTATTTTTTAATTCAGCATAAATGACGGGGTCATCATTTTCGAGTAAATCACTGACACTCTCTAATGCAAGATAATCAAAATTTTCAATACTGATTTTTATGCCAGAAATTTTTACCTCTTTTAAAGATTCGATACTTTTTAATGGATAAAACTTTGGATACTCTTTATTTATAATACTTTTTTTATCATACAATTCATTTTCCTCATCATCATTTGCTGTAATTTCGGCTTCATTTTTTTCGGACAATACGGTATCTATTATTTCCGTTTGGTTGCTGAGTGTGTATAGATACAGGTTGACATTTTTGCAAGTATATTCTTTGACAATCCTTTTTAAAACTATAAAATCAACAGGTTCCGGTTCAAAAGAATAGACCTCTCCCCTATCAACTTTTTTTGAAATAAGTACAGTACTCATCCCACTACTACCGATGTCAAGTACATGATCGTCCGCATCCAAAAGGTTGAGAAATTGGGAAAAGTCATGGTCTTTTTTGCGTTGCTTGAATGTTTTTATTTTAAAAAGTGTCAAGGCATACAAATACCGTTCACTTCTGAGTAGTGTCCCAAGTAGTTGTTTGACGATATTTCTCATTGACGCAAATGTAGGGATTTTAGCCCAAAAAATAGCCTGATGGGTGCAGGACAAATTTTTAGTCTGCCTCGTACCGACGACTTTAGCCGTCGCAGAACAACGAAGCTCTTGACGGCTAAAGTCGTCAGTACAGTGGCATTTCAAAATAAAATTAAAATTTGTCCTGCACCCTAGCCTGATTATTGCAATGTCAGCTTGAAGTTTAGAGCATGTTTAAAAATTTTCAAACTGATAATCAATAGCTTATGGTTTTGGCGAGACATCAAAGAGGGAGTTTATCTGGATAGATGACAGATTTGATGTGAAGCCAGGTTCATAAGATATTGGTTATCAGGCAGAAAATTTTTAAACAGGCTCTTAATTTGTACCTTGTGGTTGTTTTGCGAGACCGTTATGAAAGAAAAATTCTTTGGTAATCTACTTTTTTTATTGTTTGTCAACTTGTTGGTCAAGCCGTTTTACATCTTCGGAATCGACCGAACGGTGCAAGTAACTGTTGGAGACGAAGTGTATGGATTATATTTCGCTCTATATAATGTGTCGATGTTGTTTTACATCCTGCTCGACTTGGGCATGACGAATTATAATAACCGAACCATCGCACAAGATACTTCTTTGTTACGTGATTATGTTCCCAATTTTTTGTTGGTAAAATGTGTTTTATCTATTGTCTATCTCGTTTTACTTTTTGCTGTGGCAAAAGCGTGGCAATATGGTCAATTGGAGCTTCGATTACTCGTGCCACTCGCTGTAAATCAGATATTTATATCACTTATCTTTTACTTTCGCTCGAATATATCGGCACTTCATTATTTCAAAGTTGACGGACTACTTTCTGTCTTAGACCGCGTATTGGTCATTGTGATTTGTGGTATCTTATTGTGGAGCGGAGTGTTGCCTATTTTTCGGATAGAATATTTTATTTATGCTCAGACTTTTGCTTATGGTATAGCGGCTTTAGTCAGCTTTGCTGTGGTAGCAAAATATGCGGCGTTTAAGAATTTTGAGGTGAAATGGGCGACGATGAAACATATCATTCGCGAGAGTTTGCCCTTTGCTTTATTGGTACTTTTGATGACCATTTACAATCGCGTGGACAGCATTATGCTGGAGCGAATGTTGCCCGAAGGTACGATGCACGCGGGAGTGTATGCAAAGGCATTTCGGCTGTTGGATGCGGTCAATGTCTTTGGTTTGTTGTTCGGCGGATTGTTGATGCCGATTTTTGCGCGAATGTTGAAAGAAAAACAAGCCGTAGAAGGTTTGAGTCGAATGAGTCTGGGTTTAATCTCTGCGATGTCAATAACGATAGGCTTATGTTGTTATTTTTTTAGAGCAGAATTGATGAGTTTTATTTATGGTGACACGACGCTTTACACGGCTACGGTGTTTGGATATTTGATGTTTAGTTTTATGTTTATCGGTTGTGTTTATATTTATGGAACATTGATGATAGCAGATGCTAATTTGCGTCCTTTAAATATTATCGCAATTTTCGGTTTAATTTTAAATATCATTTTAAATATTATTTTGATTCCACGTTATCAAGCAATTGGCGCAACTATTGCAACATTGTGTACACAATTTATCGTAGCTGCGGGACATATTATCGTAGCTGCTCATTTTTTCAAATTGCGATTTCCGCCTATATTTATCGGGCGATTGTTAGCGTTTTTTACGGCTGTATTTTTACTTAATATTTTACTTCGTACTGCTACCGAAAACTGGTTATTTAATTTTATAATAGTTGTTATATCGTCAATCGGGGCAGCATTTTTAACGCGATTATTGAGGTTGAAAGAGTTGGTGGGTTTGTTGAAATTCTAAGTTGATAGTCGGTAGTCCATAGTCGATTGTCCATAGGAAAACGTAAAATGAAATATAGCAAAAATCATAACTGTCTATCGACTATGGACTACCGACTACGGACGAAGTTGCCTCATTAATTATCTATCAGAATTGAATCCATTGCACTTAAAATCACTATCTTAGCGATCGAAAAAACTTCTGTAAGTCGTTTATCAAATTATGAGTAAAGCACAACAAATATTAGGAACTGTACCTACTTTTTTCAAATACCTTTTGGTGGCTTTGGTGGTGATTTTTATCAGTTTTTTATTTCCAAAACACCTCAAATTTCAATATGATTTTGAAGAAGGGCAACGTTGGGGCTATGGTGATTTGAAAGCTCCTTTTGATTTTCCTATTTTAAAATCGAAAGCGGAAATAGATCGTGAAACCGAAAATTTTGATGCGACGTTTAGCCCGTATTACAGGCGAATGCCTCAAAAAACAGCAGAAGGATTAAGTCGATTTGAACAACTGTTTGCAAAAAAAATCATAGATTTTTCAGAAGATTCTTCATACATAGAAGTTATTGAAAATCAAGGTAATTATGAGCAATTTGGATTAAGTGTATTACGAAGTTTATACAGAAAAGGGGTCATTAATCTCATGCCCGAACATCAAAATAGGGGCAATTTATTTAAAGTAAGAGTCACTCATAATAATACGGTTGAAAGCCCTGCAAAAAACTTTTATGACAATCGCAAAGCCACTGAATTTATCATCGACACATTGCCCGAAAGTGGTCTGAAAATGCCCGGCTTTCTCACCGGTCCACTGCAAGAATCACTTATCCCCAATATCGTATATGACGAGGCACAAACCAAAAAACATTACGAGGAAGAAAAGTACGAAAAAATCACGCCTTCACGCGATATGGTACATCAGGGTGACATTATTGTGTATAAAGGAAATCCATTCACAAACGAGATTGATCAAAAATTACATTCGCTCAAAAAAGCTTACGAAGCGAATATTACCAATGAAAAAAATCGCCGTTGGATACTCTTTGGGTACTTCCTATTGACGGCTTTGATTATGAGTGTTTTTGTGGGCTTTTTGAGAATGAATGAACGTCATATTTTTGATAATTTTCGCCAATTGTCATTCATTTTGATGTGGATTGTGGTCTTTAGTTTGGTGGTCTATCTTACCGTGAGCTCGGGTATCAATAGTTTGCTCTACGCGATTCCGTTTTGCATTGTTCCTGTTATTGTCAAAAACTTTCAAAATCCGCGCCTTGCTTTATTTACACATATTGCTATTGTGTTGATTGCTAGTCTTTTATCACCATTAGGTTATGAGTTTACTTTTGTACAAATACTCGCGGGTATCGTCGCTATACTCGCCAATGTACGCACACGCTACATGAACCTATTTTTCCGCTCAATGCTTTACATTCTGCTCGTTTATAGCTTGACTTTTTTCGGACTATCGCTTATCAAAGAAGGCTCTATTATGGAATTGAGTTGGCAACCGCATGGCATCGTACATTTGTGTTTGATTATTAATGTTTTCTTGACCTTATTGGCGTATCCTTTGATACCTTTATTGGAGCGTGTTTTTGGTTTTACTTCCGAAATTACCTTAGTCGAATTATCGGATTTGGACAAACCTTTGCTACGCGAGATGTCCATCAAAGCTCCCGGCACTTTGCAACATTCACTGCAAGTTGCCAACCTCTCCGAAGCGGCTGCCAAAGCCATTAATGCCAATGCCTTGTTGGTCAAGGTCGCTGCATTGTACCACGATATTGGAAAGACACTACATCCACTTAACTTTATCGAAAATCAAAGCAACGGTAATCCGCATGACGAAATGAGCGATTTGGAGAGCGCGAAAGCTATTATTGAACACATTACAGAGGGAGAAAAGATGGCAAAAAAAGCCGGACTTCCGAAAGATATTACCGATTTTATTATCACACATCATGGTACTACCCGCGTCGAATATTTTTATAGAAAACATTTAGAAAAGCATCCTGATGAGGAAGTAGATAAACAATTGTTTCGTTACCCCGGTCCGAGACCACGAACCAAAGAGGAAGCCATTTTGATGATCGCCGATTCGGTAGAAGCTGCTGCAAAAAGTCTCAAACAACCCACCGAAGAGAGCATCAATAATTTGGTGGACAATATTGTTTCAGGTAAAATAAAACAAGAGCAGTTTTCAGATTGCAATCTGAGTTTCAGCGAGTTAGAGACTTGCAAAGGCGTTCTAAAAAAATTACTCAAAAGCATACATCACGTCCGAATTGAGTATCCTGAAGAGAAGAAGGTGGGGTAATAGACGCTGTCTATTTCCGAAGCGGTAACAAGTACAAACACAAATTCTCTATCGTTCACCGTCTATCGCTGCTTCCAACTCAGTCTGCATCTCTGTCAAGCTGGAGTCAATTCGGTCATGTTTTTCCGTCAAGGTAGAAATTTGTTTATCTTCCATATCCAACATCACATCAAAGTCGTCAAAATTCGCATCAATTTTTGTTTTAATATTGCCGACATAAGCCTTGAGCTTATTACTGACTTCACTTTCCAATTTGAGCCTTCCGGCATTGACTTCAGAAGTGTAATCTTCGATGACTTTATTACGACGGATACGCGCTGTTGCCCCTGCAAACAAGAAGCCCACCGTCGTCAAAATTCCGCCCGTAATATCAAAAACCATTCCTTGTGCCATCGTAGCGAGTATCACACCGACTACGGCAAGTCCGCCGCCTGCTGCGAGATTGGGAGCAGTATTATTTTCTCCGGCAAAGACTTCCGAGCCGACAAAATTTTCGGTCTTATTCATAAATTTGGAAAATTCCTCTTGCAAATCGCGCATCACGTTGCTACGTCTATCGGCAATATCTCCAAAAATATCGTTATTGTTTTTTAGTATCGTTTCGCTGTTGCGGATTTTGAGGTCAATCATTTTTGCCATCTGCTGAATGCTGTCGGCAATGTCGCTTACGCCCGATTGAAGTTTTTCGTGCATGGCATCATTGAGGTCGCGTTCCATGCGAGTCGAAAGGTCGGAAAGCCACTGTTCGAGCGAACTTTTTTTACCAAACATCGACGAAAAAGTACGTTTCACCAAACTAAAAAAACCAAGTCCGTTTTTAAGGTCATCGCGTGTTTCGGATGTGATGCGGTCGTAAGCTGCTATAAGATTTTCGACCAATACATCTATCTGATTATTTGACCTAACTTCTTGTTCATCAAGTGTTTGATGAATGTCTGTACGAAAATGTTGGTCAGCTTCAAGCTGCGCCGAGCGTATTTGCAAGCCCTTGTGTATGCGTTCGCCTACATTGCGAGAAGTCTGTATATTATTGGTCAATTTGAGTATCGGAGCTTTACCGCCCGTGATGTTTTCGGAGATGTATTCACGCACTGGCAAAAAACCGGTGTCGCCTTTTCCTTGTATCTCCATTTTGGCAGATACGCTAAATACATTAGGTGCTTCGATGCCTTTTTTGATAGCTTGTTTTCGGACACCTTCCTCATTGGTCACGAGGTCGTCGGCTTCCATAAGGTCTTTTTGTTGGAGGATAAAAATGATTTTTTTGCGCCAATCTCCATGTATATAATCGAAAAATTCCCAAGCCGACTGGCGGTACGGATTTTTTGCTTCAAATACAAAAACAATCAAATCACTGCCCGGAATAAATCGCTCGGTAATCTCTTGATGATGGTCGGAAATCGTATTGGTACCGGGCGTATCGACTATCGCAATTTCTTTGAGAATATCGACAGGCAAAAGTATTTTTTTCAAATGCTCGTTGACTACAATCGTGCTTTCTTCTTCGCCATAAAGGATTTGTTGAATCGTATCGGTGCAAGGATCGGGCGCGACTTTGCAGACCTCTTTATCTGTCTCAAGCAGCGCATTGATAAAGCTACTTTTTCCGGCTTTCACTTCCCCCACAATGACAAACATAAAAGGTTCGTGTATGCGATTCCGTAAGTCGCTAACAGTCTCAGCAAGTTCTTCATTGCCGATGTCAATAGTCATTTGATGGAGTTCTTTGATGATCTCGCCGATTTTCAAGCGATTCTCTATAATACGTTGGTTGAGTATGCTGCTCATTGATTAAATTCCAAATTCCGAAAAACAAATTTCAAATTCTAAATTCCAAAAAACAAATTCCAATTTACTACCATGCCCTTACGCGATACTTTTTATTGGTACTTGGATTTTAGAATTCACTCAATTAAGACCTCAAAGTAGGGAAAAAGTAATGAATTATGAAATGATTGGAATGGTATGATTGCATTATGTTTTTTGCACAACAAAAAATAAGACTTGTTGGAATTTGTTGTTTGGTGCTTTTGCTCAGGTATGGACATAAAAAAAGAGTTTAATGACTCTAAAAGGCTAAAAAAGAATCACTAAACTCTGGAGGAAACATCATCTTTATACAAGTAAGAAACTCAGCAGAGAAAAACATTGTATGATGCAAAAGTCAAGGTTTTTCTTCTATTTGACAAATCGCATGAATACTTATTTTTGATAGGTTTTTAAATATTTTAAAATCATAAAATGTTCTTAATCAGAATTTTAACTTAATAAAAAATTAATAAAAATGACAAAGAACTCCTTTAATATAAGATTTTTGAATGGTAAATTGAACATCATTTAGATATTCATAAAGGTGTTGTTTTTTCAGAATTAGTAAATATTATAAACGTAAAATGTGAAAAAACCTGTGGTAATTCAGCTTTTAGCACAATGAAAAATTCAAAATTCTACACATTTTATCCAAGCATCACTACTCTAAGCATTCTGATGATATTGCATCTTATGCTCATACTAGTTGGAATTACAACATCGAAGTTACCTCTATTGGCAGGAAATTAACAAAAATGAGAAAATAGACATCGAAGAAAGTTTAAACAATGTAAAACGTATCTGGCTTAATTACGATATTACAGTCAATACAATTGATAGGCAAATCATAATATCACTACATATAAGTTTTTATAACTTTGAGGAATAATTAGTAAAGTAATATGAACAACCTATACAACGATTTAGCGAAGGTCTATGAAGCGATGTATCATACCTTTATTGACTATCGGAAAGAGTATGATTTTTACAGTGCGATACTTAAAAAATACGGCAAACAAAGCGTCTTGGAAATCGGTAGCGGAACGGGAAATTTGGCGCGACACCTTGTACAAAACAGCTTCGATTATACGGGCTTGGATTTTAGTCAAGCTATGGTGGACTTGGCGAAAAGTAAAGTGCCTAATGGCAAATTTGTGCAAGGCGATATGCGTTATTTTAAGTCTGAAAAATCCGTGGAAAGTATCATCATTCCCTCGCGTACTATCAATCATTTGTTGACCGGAGAAGACATTAATACGACTTTTTCGTGCTTTCACCGCAACCTACAATCGGGTGGTATTCTTTGTTTTGATTTTATTGATGCGGGAGAGTTTATGCCTTTGATTTGGGGTGGTAAAAAGGTGATGCACGAAGCCGTTTTCGAAAATACTTATTACTGCCGCGAAAGTATTTGGACACCAATATTGGAGCATGGTATGGATTTTAATTGGACCTCTTTTTATTTTAAAAAAGAAGATGAACAACTCGTCAGTATCGGCGAAGACAGCACAAAAGTCAGAACCTTTACGGTACAGGAAATGGACATTTTTTTGACCGTACATCATTTTAATATCAAAGAAGTGATAGCGAGAGCTTCTTATGCTTTCCCGACTTATGTAATTGTTGCAGAGCGAATTAATTAAATAAAAAAATATTTATACATAATATTTTTCACTATGAAAACCATCACCGAAGCCCATGCACGTATTCGCTCACACATTCGTCATACGCCTTTAGAACACTCTGTTTTATTGAGTAAAATGACGGGCGCGAATGTATATTTAAAATTGGAAAACTGGCAATTGACGGGTTCATTCAAACTGCGTGGTGCAATGAATAAAATCCTCTCCATTCCCGAAGCTGAACGTCAAGATAAGACATTTGTCGCTGCCTCTACGGGTAATCATGCAGCCGGATTTGCTTATGCGATTAAAAAATTAGGTTTGCGTGGCGAAGTCTTTTTACCTAAAATTGTATCGCCTTCCAAGCTCGAATATTTGCGCTCTTTTGGCGTACCTTTACACTTTCATGGACAAGATAGCCTTGAAACAGAAATCCACACCCGCGAGTATGCCAATACGCACGGACACATTCTCGTACATCCGTACAACGACTCCGACATCATCGCCGGACAAGGTACTATCGGTTTAGAGATTGCACAGGATTTATCGGAAGTGGAGGCGGTTTTTGTGCCTGTTGGTGGCGGTGGTTTGGTGGCAGGTATTGCTGAATATTTGAAGTCGTATAATACTGATATTCAAATCATTGGCTGCGAACCTACCAACAGCCCCGAAATGTCGGTATCGATTGAACGTGGTCATATCATCGAAGAACTCATTGCTAAACCCACACTTTCTGACGGCACAGCAGGTGGCATCGAACAAGGCGCGATTACTTTTGATTTGTGTAAAAAACTCGTTGATAAATTTGTACTGGTTTCCGAAAAAGAAATTGCAGAAGCCTTGCTTTGGTTGCTCAAAAATCGACAAATGATGGTCGAAGGTTCGGCAGGTTTGGCACTGGCTTCACTCCTCAAAACAACAGAAAAATATCAAGGTAAAAATGTGGTACTGATTGTCTGTGGTCGGCGATTGAGTTTTGAAAAATTACAGAAGATAGTTAGCAGTCAATAATCGACATATCATAAATAAATTAAAAATACATAAATGAAGTTTATACTTTTAACACATCCAAAAGAACAAGCTAACGAAACGACCTTACTCAACACTTTTTTTGAGGAAGGATTAGAGACGCTTCATTTGCACAAACCTGATTATGTTGTGGCGCAATTACAAGAATATCTGAATAAAATTGATACAAGATGGCATCCAAAAATTGTGCTACATGCTTATCCGCCTAATCTTGATACACATCATCCTTTGAATGAAATCACAGCAAACCTGAAGGGCATTCATCTACCGGAACGGGTACGTATGGAAGCTATGCCTTTGCCCGATAAATTTAAGGCAGTTTCGACTTCTTTTCATTATCTAAAGGACTTACTTGCCTGTGAAGGGGAGTACGAATATTTGTTTATCAGTCCTATTTTTAATAGCATTTCCAAACAAGGTTATCAGGCAGCTTTTGAATTAAATGACTTAGCAGATGCGATATCACGAAGCAAATATCCTGTGATTGGAATGGGAGGAATAGCTGCGGATAAAATGCAGACTGTCAGAGATTTAGACTTTGCAGGTGTAGGTATTTTGGGTGGCGTGTGGCAAGCGGATTCGCCATTGGAAACGCTAAAAAAACTACTGGCTTCCTAAGACTTCAAGCATCGCTTTTGCCTTTAGGAGACATTCTTCATACTCCTTTTCGGGAACGGAATCATAGACTATCGCACCGCCTACTTGAAAAGATATGTATTTAGAGGTTTTATTATACAAAATACTACGAATGACGACATTAAAATCAAAATCGCCCTCCGGCGTGAAGTAACCCACCGCGCCAGAATACAGTCCGCGTCGGGTCTCTTCGTAGTGTTCGATAAGCTGCATACTCATCACTTTTGGTGCGCCTGTCATACTACCCATCGGGAAGGCGTGACGTATCGCATCAACAGCATGTACATCATCGCGTAAAGTAGATGTGACCGTCGAAATGATATGATGCACTTGCTCAAATGGATACACGCCAAAGAGTTCTTCTACCTTAATTGTTCCCGTTTTGCTACTTCGTGTCAGGTCGTTGCGGACTAAGTCCACTATCATTACATTCTCCGCTTTATCCTTCTCACTCTGGCGCAAAGTTTCTTGCAGTTGAGCATCTTCTTCGACACTCCTCCCCCGCCCTATCGTGCCTTTTATGGGTTGCGAAATGAGTTGCTGCCCTTGCTTTTTTAAGAAGCGTTCAGGACTGGCAGAAAGTAGGTAACGGTTATTTTTTTTATAAAAAGAAGCGAAAGGAGCTTTCGCCAAATCATTGAGTCGAGTAAACAATGACACAGGATGAATCTTCGCACTTTCTGCGAAAAATTCTTGACAAAAATTCATCTCGTACAAGTCGCCTTCAATGATGTGTTGACGGATTTTTTCGACTGTTTTTAAATAGTCATTTTTATCAATGCGAGATTGCACTTTAATGGATGAGTTATTGTTTAAATGGTCGTCAATCGCGGTATTTTGAATTTGAATAAATATTTCCTCGCTATTATTTTCATTTGAATGAATGACGACCTTATCTACTTGAATTTCAATTAAATACCGAGGTTCAAAGAAATGTAAAACAGGCAAGCCGATGCCATCGTAGTTATTCGATTGTAGCTTTTCTACGTCATTTTTAAGGTCATAAGTCAGGAAGCCAAATAGCCAGCCTTTTTTATGATTAATAAACGATTTTAATTGCTCGAAAGGAGATTGACCGTTATTTGGTATCGTTAATTCACGTACCGTATCAACAGCAATGAGCGTTTCATAATCTTGATAATTTGCATGTTCATACTTGTTATTATCCAGATAGCAAAGCGTATCAAATTGGTCTGCCCATGCCAATGCCTGACGCTTAAATATCGCTACATTCGACAAAGGAAAAGTAGTACGAATTGTTTTTATAGGTGTATGGATTTGTGTGACCAATTATTTTTATATTAAAATTTTTTAAATACATAAAGACGCGAATACCGTACAAGCAAATTCATTCGCCATGTAAAATATTTTACTACACATGGCGGTTAAAACCGCCTGTACTATCAGTACAGTTATTTCAAAATTGATGCCCAATTATTTGATGATGACTTTTTGGCTGAATTGCCCTTCATCATGTTGGATATTGACAAAATAAATGCCTTTGGGCATGGTCTCTAAATTAACATTTTCATTGTACATACCATTGATATTGCCTAAACCTTTTTGTTGCACAGTCTGCCCCAATGTATTGAGGATAGTGAGTTGAGCATTATACAATTGTACATCAGTCAATTGAAGCGTAAATATGCCTGTATTCGGATTAGGCAATATTTGTAATTGACTGTTTTCTAAAAGTATATCTTCATTAGAAATCGTCGTGCAATTTCCGCTATGTGGTGCATTTGCTAGGTCTCCTATGGTAAATTGGTAATAAATCTGTGACCCAAAATCCGAATTAAAACTTATTATATTAAAAGGTGCATCCATGCGTCTTATCCGTGCATATCCAGTACCTTGACTTGGATTAAAGCCCCAGCCGAGTCCATCGCCACCACTATCAAAAATACGCAATACATAGCATCCCGGATCGAGTCGAAATTCATCTTGGTAGGTTTGGTTATTAGCCAATGAACCTGCGGCACGCTGCCCTACGATGTTGCCATCCACATCTTCAATACGATAACTGGTTTGGCTACCGGCATTAGAAGTACTGATATAAATAATAAAACTATCGGGCAACATTGGAGGAATTTCATAAGCGGAGGACATTTTGTTATTGATGGTATTTTGGTCGGACGCACCATTGGCAGTTGTAATTTCGGCATTGAAAATACGATTATCTGCATCATAATTTGTCCACGAAATGGAGGGGAGTGTAACTTCCGCCTCTTCCATGAAAGCAAGACTACCCGTCCATGTGTGCGTACAAGATGCTGCACCTTTTACTCCATAGAAAATATCGGCAGAAGTAAGTGTTTCGCTACCTTCATTTCTGATTTTTATGGTGGGTTCGTTACAAGCCGGATTTACTCGACCGTGTATGTCGGAAAGCGTCGGATTGATGATGTCTGTGATTGCTGCATCAGTCGTATGGTTATTTGTACCATAAGAAACCAATTGTGCGCTATATATGTATATGGGGTTTTGGTCACCACTCCAAAAATATACTTCCATGTCAAGGTCTATCTCGGCAGTGCTGCCCGCCTGCACATAAGGTGTAAGGTCAAATTCATGTGTAGTGACACGTGAACCGGGACACCAGTTTGCCCGATTGTATATCCATGTCCCACCTTGCGGATGAATGGGATTGAAGCCACAATCGTCGCGCCATAATGTTTCCTCTCCAATTTTATTACCATCCACATTTACACTATAATCGCGTATGCAAAATTCGGCACAATTAACATTATTAGTAAACCCATGACCACTAATCGTAACACGAAGTTTGTGTTGGTCTGAATTGGCGGGTATATCAACCGTTTTTGCATAAAAATCAGCTATTTCAAAGCCAAAACCACCTGTGGTATAATTCCCTCTACCATTATAAACACTCTGAATGTCAATGACATCAAGCGGTGGCGTGCCTTCTATGAAATCGAATCGCAAAGACACTGCAAAACCAGTTGACCAACCATCGTAAAAAGCACGTATCATGACTGAATCACGGAGTAAAGGAACAAAATCCGTCACATCAAATACATAGTCGTGTTCCCAATCAGGGGTATAACCGTTTTCACTCTCTCGCATAAACCTTCCATAAGGCGTAATCACACGCGCCAATTCAAGAGGATTCATGACTTCAAAAACATTCCAAGTGGTATCCATTGTCATAGGATCTACCATAACAAATGTTGAGTCATAAGTTCCGGTCGGTATCATTGCTTCGATGAGTGTCGTATAATCCCAATCACTACAACCATCTGATGCACAGCCCAATGTGTAGGTCATCAAGACTTTGTTGTATTGAGTAGTTCCATCAGGAAAGTAGCCCATTTCGTCATAGGCAAGGTTCCACGTCATGTCTGTTTTATCATGAACAAAGACCGTTGTAGTATCTCCCGGAGAGGCAAGCGTTTTATTGTTTGTGATTATAAAAATAAATAAAAGCACAAATAAATAAAAGATGAATGTTGTGTGTATTCGCATGGGTATAAAGTTTTTTGATTTGACAATAAATCACTGTTTTTGAATTCATCAAAATTACTAAATCAACAAAACATCTTCTATATATTTACAACATTTATTTTAAAAGACGCGTAACTACACAGGTTCTCGCCTGATTTTTAAATATTAAAAAAAATTAGAGCATGTTTAAAAATTTTTAAACTGATAATCAATAGCTATGGTTTTGGTGAGATGTCGAAGAGGGAGTTTATCGAGATAAATGACCGATTTGATGTGAAGTCAAGTTCATAAAGTATGAAAAAACCAGAATTTTATACAAATTCATTATTAGACTTTATTTCAAATTGGTAAAATACGCTGATAAAAATCAATCAGTCGTTTTTCTTCAACTTCCCAGATGTATATCTGAGCGGCTTTTTTACATTCCAATTGTATATGATTATACAATTTTTTATCATTTAAAAGTCGTTGTATGGCAGCTACGACGAGTGGTGTTTCGAGCCTATCCAATGTGAGCGCGACTTCATATTGTTCGACGATTTTCTGCACCTCCGGGAAGTTCATATTAATCGACGGCACACCTGCCTGAATGTAATCCAGAAATTTATTAGACAAAGAATAATAATAACTCAAACCTTTGTTTTGCAGTAGATTAAGTCCGACAGTTGCTTGCGGTGTAAGCTGTTGCAAATCGGCAGGTTCGACATATCCGAGAAAGCGAACGCGGTCTGTCACCTCAAGTTTTTCAGCCAAATCCCGCATTTTCTTCGACAAATCTCCCTCTCCCACCAGCCACAATACCGCATTATCAATCTCACACATCGCCTCTATTGACTGCTCTATCCCTCGACCTTCATTCAAAGCCCCCTGATACAAAATAATTACCTCTCCCCTACCCTCGTCTCTCGTCCACCGTCCGCCGTCCACCGTCTCTCGTCCATCGTCCACCGTCTCCCGTTTCTTCGGTGCATTTCGGATGACTTCAAAGGCTGTTCCATACTGTTGTTCAAATATTTCGGCGAGGCTCTCACATACCGTATAAGCATAAGGTGTACGCGGGATTGTGAGTCGCGCTATCCGTTCCCATACACGCTGGATACGTGGTCTGTCCACCACTTCAGGTACTTCGGTAAAGTATTCATGGGCATCATAAATGAGTGGCTTCCGACGGATTTTACTGACAAAAAAAGCAGCTAATATCGTATCCAAATCTATGGCGCATATCGCATCCGTTTTTGCAAAAAGCAAATAGAAAAACAAACGAATATTGTATTCAAGATAGAAGAATTTGCCTTTTTTGAAAAAGCAAAACAAGCGTTTTTGCTGGAAAGGAAAATCACGTAAAGGTTTGGAATCGGGTAGTTTGCGTCCTATTAGGTCGGCATCGTAACCAGCATTGGCGAGAGAAGTGCAGATGCGTTGCATCCGTTGGTCGTAGGTGAGGTCATTGGTGACGGTAAGGAGGATTTTTGGCATATAATTGCGACTTACTTATCGTCCATATTAGCTTGGATGTCAAGGACTTCTTGTTTTGAAATACCTTGAATTGTTGCAATCTGTTCCACAGACAATTCCGTCATTTTTAGCATGTTTTTTACAGCTTCTTTCTTTTCTTGTACGAGTTGTTTTTCAGCTTCTTGCTTTTTTTGTATAAACTGTTTTTCAGCTTCTTGCAGTTCTAAGAATCTTTCTTCCATTGTTTGACCATAAAGCACTTCAAACATAGCATCGCCAAGCATTGCAGCACGTTTCTTTTCGAATTCGTTGAACTTAGGTCGTTCGATTTGATAAGTATCTTTCATTTCTATGAGAAATTTTTGCTCCAAATCTGTCGGCAAAACCAACAGTAAATGGATAAACTGAAATATAGCTCTTATTTTCTCGCGAGAGTAATTTCGCTCGGCAGCCAGTTGAAACAGTTTGCGTTTATATTCGTACCGTAATTCGTCTTTTCTTTTAGATTTATTGAGGTATTTGGCAGCAAGTACTGCAAGTGCAAAAGGATTGGTAGAAGTTAATAATTCCTTTTCCGTAGCATGTTTAACACAATAGGTATTGTACTCATAGATTGCTTTTGTGCCAAGCAAATTGTATTCATATCGATTATAACCCTTTGATAATAAATTACTTGTAAACACTCCGAGTGCCGTTACAATTTTACCTCGACGGTCAAATATCCTATAAAAATAAACGAACATGCGTTCTTGAAAGTTCGCTTCATAAGAAGACTGTACCTCTATATGAATGAGCAGCAATTGTTCCTTTCCTCCTTTCAAATGAACTTTGAATAGCTTGTCATTAATAACCGTACCACCTTTGAATTTATCGGCAACCAATTCATACAGTTCTTGGTCTAAGTAGTAAGTCAAACTAATTATGATAAGTTCATTTGGCGAAATTTGTCCGATTACTTTGTTGGAGAACATCCAG
>ENA-ORXR01000828-ORXR01000828.1-marine-metagenome-genome-assembly--contig:-NODE-828-length-37354-cov-4.562572_pt1 | contig 37354 bp, 27 predicted proteins | sample MGYA00237866_ERZ511479 | MGnify/ENA metagenome assembly ERZ511479
AAGGAAAAGCCGTCGCTAAAATTTTAGGAGATAAAGAAATCAAATTTAATTGGCTGACCAATAATCCAAAAAAAATAGGCGTAAATATTTACGATCAACAACTACAAATAGAAACGGATCTTTTAAAATTAAAAGATCCGCAAGTAATTATTTTAGTCGCTAAAAAAGAAGAACAAGTCTCCATTGTAATTTGTGACGCCAAAATAGCCTTGAGCGCGGGAGAGCATCCAATCGAGATTGCGAATATTTGCTGAGGTATTATTAGCCTTCAACGCTCGGTCTGCGCCGGGTTCTGCGGGGTTGAAATCGACCGATTCCATCGGCAGCTCAATGAGCACCTCATGCCCTTTGGCGCGAGCTTGATTGATCCAATTTTGGAGGCCGGGGGCATGGGCCGCAAAGGCTAGTGTCACATCAGCTGGCAGCTCGTTGATCGCTTTAGTCGTAAGGCTGCGATTGACGCCCAAGCCGCCGATTATAACAGAGACCGGGCGTTTGCCGGCAATTACGGCTGTAGGTCTTTTATAAGCGGAAAGCGGCGTCATGCCCGTTGAACTAATGGCTGGAATGCGGCCAAAGGGGCTCATTTGGGTCAGACCCGAAATAGGGGCAGGTACAAGAGCAGAGCTGCTCCCGTCGATTGGGGCGCCGTCAATCGTTATGGTGCGAGGGCCAGAAGTAATTACGCCTTGGCCGCTCGTCACCACGGATAGGCTCGGAGGCGAGGAGGACGTGTTCATAGGATTGCCCAGCGCATCTAGGGCAGGTTTTACAACTTCAGTTGGGTTTACATCTACTGGGACTTCGCCTGCTAAGAAGTCCGGAAGAGCTTTGCTGTCGCCGCCCAGCGTATCAGAGGAAGGCGGCAATGGCATGGGCGCAACTGAAACCGTGCCTTTCACAGTCGCATCATTTGCGTTCCCGGCAAAACTCATCAGAAGATACCCGCCCGCAAGAATAACTGTCAGAAAACAAGCGACTAGCAGCGCATGCTTCTTGCGCGAAGGCAAGGGCTCCATAGCGCGGCGTCTCGTATGAGGGGTATGACCAGTCATAAATTCGCCTCTAGGGTGATTTGGCCTCAAGGTCTATGCGGGATACAGCGCTTTATGGAAATTTATAACGTCGGGATTGATCCGCCAGAAGCGTACGATGTTTCGATGTTTTTAAAACTTCTACGGCTTTTTCTAGCTGGTAATCTTTGCTCTCAGGCCAGTCTTCGGGCGGATAGATAATATCGTCATGATTTTCTTTGTAATCCGAATGATCAGGATTCAAGAGGGAGTTCGGAAGACTGTCTTCTCTAAAACGCTTTTTTATTTCGCCAGTATCCGGCGCGATGGCCACAAGCATATCCGGCATAATCCCGCGGCCTTGAATAGACGCGCCTGACGGTGTGTAATAACGCTGGGTCGTCATACGCAAAGCGCCGCCATGTTGAACCAAAGGAATGACAGATTGCACAGAGCCTTTGCCGAAACTGCGCCGCCCAATAACGACTGCGCGGCCACGATCTTGTAAGGCACCAGCGACGATTTCTGCAGCCGAGGCTGATCCAGAATTTACCAAAACGACGATAGGCATGTCGGGATAAAGCTCACCGTGTTCTGCATGATAGCGTTCTGTATCTTCAGGCGTGCGGCCACGTGCAGAAAGAACTTCACCGCCATCCATGAACAGGCCGGATACGCTTACCGATTGATCCAGCAAGCCGCCGCGATTACTGCGCATGTCTATGATGAGGCCTGGTAAGGTGCCGCCTAGGTCACTTTCCAGCGATTTTAAAGCCTTGGTCAGGTCATCGGTTAATTTGGTATTGTTAAAGGTCTCGATAAAGACATAACCCAAGCCGCGTTCTACGCGGTGACGAACGGCGCGTCCGCGTACGACTTCGCGTACAACAACGACATCTCTTGCTTCTTTGTTGGGGCTGAGCACTGTGACTGTTATTGGATCGCCTGCAAGCCCGCGCATACCTTTGACAGCTTCATCCAGACTTTTGCCTCGAGTCTTATCGCCGTCGACCGCCGTAATATAATCGCCTCCGCGAATACCTGCCGCATAAGCTGGACCATCTTCAATGGCATGATTGACTTTAACAAGACCAGCTTCGGAGGTGACTTCAATTCCTAAGCCGCCATATTCACGTTTAACCGCTTCGCGCTGCTCTTCAAATTCGGCAGGCGGACTATAGGCTGAATGCGGGTCAAGTGAGGCAAGCGCGCCGTTAAGTGCAGCTTCGATGAGGTCTTTATCAGAGACGTCTTCAACATAATTATCACGCACACGTGCAAAGATATCGGCAAAGAGCTCTAGCTTTTCCAGCGCAGCCTTATCGTCTTTGGGTTGCGGCTTAGCCGAGAGTGTTGGCGACCATACAGCAAAGCCTAAGGCCAGAACTGTAACGGCTACGCCGCGTTTCAAATGTGTTTTAAGACCTGCGTTCATCGAAGCTTTAACCTGCGTCAGCGAGCTTTTGTCGGTAGGTTCCATTCTTGAGAAGTTCAATCGCTTTTTGCAGTTGATAATCTTCTTCAATTTCAAAACCTTCTGGTGGGTAATCGATAAGAACTTCAGCAACAGTTTCTTCCGATTTTTCATCGTCAGATGCATCTTCATTTACGATTGCGTTTGGCAAATCCGCTTCACGGCGAATTTTTTGTTCTTTTCCATCATCGGGTATAGCCGAAATATAGATGTCAGGGTCAATTCCCGTACCTTGGATAGAGCGTCCAGAAGGCGTGTAATAACGCTGCGTGGTTAAGCGAAGGGCTCCATCGCGGCCGCCGCGTAGCGGAATAACAGACTGCACAGACCCTTTACCGAAAGATGTCATACCTAAGACCAAACCGCGTCCGCGATCCTGAACCGCGCCAGCAACGATCTCCGACGCTGAAGCAGAGGCCCCGTCAATCAGAACAATCAGTGGAATGCCTTTGGCTAATTCGCCGCGCTCGCCATTATAACGTTCTGTGTCCTTGGCTGTACGGCCGCGCGTTGAGACAACTTCGCCGCCATCAAGGAAGGCTGAGCTAACTTTGATAGATTGATCAAGTAGTCCGCCGGGATTACCGCGAAGGTCAAGAACGATACCGGGGATCTTGCCGCCTATCTCTTTACTAAGTCCCGCAACGGCGTCAGCGAGTCCTTCACTGGCTTTTTCATTGAATTGGGAAATCCTAATATAGCCGACACCATCTTTGACTTCATACTTTACGACTTGGCGTTTGATGACTTCACGAACCATCGTAATTTCCATCTGCTCTTCATCCTCACGAGCGACAGTGATGGTGATAGGTTCTCCGGGTTTGCCGCGCATGCGGTTAACAGCATCCGTTAGTGACAGCCCCATAATGCTCTTGCCTTCAATTTCAGTAATATAGTCACCGGCTTTGACGCCAGCGCGTTTGGCCGGTGTGTCATCAATGGGTGCAATAACTTTTACGAAGCCTTCTTCTGTTGTGACTTCCATGCCCAGTCCGCCATATTCACCTGACGTTGAAACCTGAAGATCTCGAAAATCATCGGGACTGACATAAGAGGAATGCGGGTCCAGGGACTGCAGCATGCCGTTAATGGCATCTTCAATCAGCTCACCATCATTGACATCTACAACATAATCACTGCGCACGCGCGCCAGAACGTCTGCGAAGAGTTCTAACTGCTGAAAGGTTTCATCATAGGATGGACGCTCAACAGCTATGGCTGTTTGGTTTGACGTTGAGAAGGCGAAGAGCGCAATAGCTGCGACTGTGCCTAACGTGGGAAGTACATATTTCATTCGACTCTCCAGTCCATTCACCTGCCTCATATAGAGACAATAATTTTATCTATCGCGGCATCTGCAACCTTACTAGGGGAAACTGCATTAAAAGTGCTTTAAATAAGTCTTTATAAGTTATTCACTGCAAACTCTGTTCCTAACTGAAAGCCGTGCCCAGCCAAGGTTTAGGATTTATTGTGCCGCCATTCTTTCTAAACTCTATATAGAGATTGCTCGCGCCTTTTGCATTAAAAGGCATTAAGCCGAGTGGTTCTCCGATACGCACATTTTCGCCTGTTTCGACATAGGTTTGTCCCATGCCTGTCATTAAGATAAAATAGCCATCCCCTACATTTAAGATGACAACATTGTCGTAGTTTTTGAAAGCTCCCGCAAACTCTATGCGGCCAGCATAAGGCGCGATGACTTGGGCCTTAGAGCGGGTTGAGATGGTCATACCTTTTTCGCCGCTGCCATAATTGCGTGTGATACGCCCGGGCACAGGTGCACGCAGATCCCCTTTTGCACTGGCAAATTTCTTTACCCCTTTGGGAAGTGTCACGGGCTTTGCAGCAATGGATTGTCGAGGTTTGGGTCTGTTATTACCTGGTTTAATGCGGGGACCAATATTTGCTGTTGCTGCCTCGAATGACTCAATCAGCTCGCGTAGGGATTTGGCCTCAGAGGCCAGTTTAGAAACTTCGCGCAATGCCTCTTCTCGGTCCTTGGTTACAGACTTTTCTAAGTCGGATTTTTGTGAGACTAATGTGCTAATTTGTGAGCGGCGTTTTTGCAGCGTCTTCTCGTTCGCATCAAGGCGAGTGCGCTGCGCTTCTATTTCAACTCGCAGCTTTTGTGAGTCCTCTAACTGAGAGGCCAAAATATCCGCACGTTTCTTAAGATCAGAGCTTAGTGATGACATCAACCGTGCAGCCCGCGCGACCTCTGCTGCATCTTTCGGAGCTGTCGCAATGGCGGGCGGGGGATTATTCTCAACCCGCTGTAGCGCGGCGAGGAGCTGTATTAGAGTTTTCCGGTCGCCATAAATGGCTTCATTTATCCTCGCGGCTTCTTGGTCTAGTTTTATGAGTTTACTTTGTAGAGACAGGCCTTCGCGTTCAAATTTTTCGGCGTCGGAGGCTGTTCGCACAAGGTCTTTTTTTAACTCTGATAATTCAACGGCAATCGCGTCACGTTTTTTGCTAAGCTCTGCCTCTTTGAGACGGGCTTCTTCCTCGGCCTTGGTAAGACTTTCTAATCTGTCGGGATCCGCCGTTTGGGCATAGCTTGGCACAGAGCCAAATGTCAGAATCAAAGCTATCCAAAGCAACCGCATCACAAGACTCTAAATCAGCTTTAGTCGCGGTGATAGGGGGTGCGAGCTAAAATTGACAGCGCGCGATAAACTTGTTCAGCCGCCATCATGCGCACCATTTTATGCGGCCAAGTTTGGGGGCCAAAGGCCCAACGCGTCGTTCCGGACGGTATGGCAGAGGGTTCAAACCCATCCGTACCGCCAATGACCAAGACAAGCTGCGAAATGCCGTCATCCCGCCAATTGGCAAATGTCTTAGAGATTTGGCGCGATGTTGGTGTTTTTCCGCGCTCGTCAAATATCACGAGCTTTGCGCTGGGCGGTATATCTCCCACAAGGGTAGTGGTCTCATCGTTGCGAGATTTGGCGCTCCTTAAATCTACTTGTTGTTCTTCAACGCTGAGAAAACCGGTGCCGCGTGCCAGCCCTTGAGCGCGTTGCAGGTAATCATCAATCATCTCCCGCTCAGGGCCGGAGCGAATAATACCTCCTGCCCGCAGGATAATTTTCACTTAGCTGTCGGCTTCTTCAGGGGCCATTTCCGCAATGCCTTGCAGGCCTTCAGGGAGGGGCACGGACCAAATCTTTTCAAGATTGTAAAATACACGCACTTCGGGACGGAAGAGGTGCACAATCACGTCGCCAGCGTCGACTAAAACCCAATCGCAACCTTCAAGGCCCTCGACGCCGATATCTTTAAGTCCAAGCTCTTTGAGCGAACGCAGAACATAGTCTGCCAAGGCGCCGACATGGCGGTTTGAGCGTCCTGAAGTCACAATCATATAGTCCGCGACGGAAGACTTCCCGCGTAGATCAATTTCGATTGTGTCTTGGGCGGAATGCTCGTCAAGAACGGCCAGAACATGGTCTGACAAGGCACGGGAGTCCTCGGCGTCTTGAGGTGAGGGCATGCTCACGGGTGCTGCTTCAGTCAGTTTAGTCTCCTATGGGGCTGACAATATTTTTAATATCACGTTTTATATGTTTTGGCCATATCTTTACGAATGGCGGATGAGGACAGGGTATTTAATGGCGGCGTCAGAAAAGTCCAGAGCGGCGGCTGTAAATATTGCAGTATGTGCGATTGTTCTTCGGGTAAGCGGTAATCTGCCAGACGTCTCGCCGTTTTGGATAAGCGCGGTTTTAAGCCGTCACCAGGGCGGGCAATCACAGCAATAGGAACGCGTTTGGCAATATCCTGCCAGTCTTTCCATTTTGGTAATTGCGCAAAATTATCGGCGCCCATTAAAAATACAAATCGGGTGCGAGGAAACCGCATCTGCACGGTTTGTATCATATCAATTGTGTAAATCGTGCCGATGTCCCGTTCGATATGACTTATTTCCATGCGCGGCGTGAGGCCTAGAGCCTCAACTGTTTTCACGCGGCTTTCATAGGGTGGCTGTTGCGGTTTAAGCGGATTTTGCGGGCTGACCAACCACCAGATACGGTCAAGCGCGAGTTCTCTCAGGCCGCATTGAGCTACGTGCAGATGCCCTTGATGGGCCGGATTGAACGACCCACCAAACAGTCCGATCGAAAGTCCGTCATATAGCATCAGAGAGGCCGCACTTGGCCTTCGCCCTCGACGTGATATTTATAAGTCGTCAAATGCTGAGCGCCAACGGGTCCGCGAGCATGGAGGCGTCCCGTCGCAATACCGATTTCCGCGCCAAATCCAAATTGCCCTCCATCAGCAAATTGGGTTGAGGTATTATGCATACAAATGGCGCTATCAACGTCTCGCAAAAACCGTTCTGCCGCGTCTTTATCCTCGGTCACGATAGAGTCCGTATGACCGCTACCGTAATGCGCAATATGTTTAAGAGCGACGTCAATATTTTCAACAATGCGAATGTTGAGAATGGGGGCCAGATGTTCTGTAAAGTAATCATTATCTGCGGCAGGCTTAATCGCGGAGTGAAGCGCTTGGCTGGCTGTATCGCCGCGAAGTTCGCATCCCTTTGCAGACAAGGCGGTAGAGAGACGTGGAAGCGTAGCCTCAGCGATAGCGCTGTCTATCAACATTGTTTCTGTAGAACCGCAAACACCTGTACGGCGAAGCTTAGCATTGAGAATAATCGCTTCAGCCTTAGCCATGTTGGCACCCGCATGAATATATGTGTGGCAAAGTCCCTCAAGGTGAGCGAGCACAGGCACGCGGGCATCGCTTTGAACACGCGCAATCAAGCTCTTGCCGCCGCGCGGAATAATCAAATCAACGGACCCGTTCAAACCGCCAAGCAAATGTCCAACAGCCGCGCGGTCCGTCGTCGTGATTAGTTGAATAGCGTCTGTGGGTAGTCCTGCTTGTTCAAGGCCAGCTATCAATGCCCGATGAATGGCATGGTTTGAATTTGTGCCTTGCGAACCTCCGCGCAAAATACAGGCATTGCCGGATTTAAGGCTCAGCGCGCCAGCATCCGCCGTGACATTAGGACGGCTTTCATAAATCATTCCAATCACGCCGATGGGCACGCGCACTTTGGAAAATTTCAGACCATTAGGTTGTGTCCATTGCTCATCTACACAGCCTACAGGTTCGGGAAGGGCGGCTATCTCTTCGAGACCGACTGCCATGCCTTCAATGCGCGCGGTGTCCAATTTTAAACGATCTAAAAATGAGCCCGAAATACCTTTGGCTTCGGCCTTAGTTATATCAATGGCATTAGCGTCGAGAATATCAGATTGGTTTTCACGAATATGGCCCGCCATGAGCTTTAGGGCTTTAACTTTTTTTTCAGCTGTGGTGAGCCGCAGCACATCGGAGGCCTGTCTGGCTCTTTGCCCGAGATCATCCATATAATGGCCCAAGTCAGTCTCAGGATTTAAAGCAGGATTTTGCATTATATCATTACCAAATTATCGCGGTGGATTATTGCCGCGCCATTATCATAGCCAAGAATTTTCAATATGTCCTTTGATTTTAACCCGAGAATTTTTATCGCGTCGGCTGCGTCATATGCAATCAAACCTCGCGCGATTTCCGCGCCAGCTTCATTGCACACAGAAACGGCATCGCCTTTGCTAAAGCTGCCTGTGATTGATGTGACACCAGCAGCCAAAAGACTTTTGCCCTTAGTGAGCGCCTTTGCTGCGCCTCCGTCAATAACGATTACCCCGCGCGGTTTTAAGGTCCCGCCAATCCATTGACGCCGCGCCTTTTTAGGGTTGCTTTCAGGTTCAAACCAAGAGCATTGCTCGCCATTTTGGAGGCGCTTGAGAGGGCTATTGTCGCGCCCATCCATGATGCACATGCGGCACCCGGCTTGGGTTGCGATTTTAGCGGCCGCTAGTTTCGTCGCCATTCCACCTGAACCCACAGCTGCAACTTTATTAACCCCGCCGCCCATAGCCATGACGTCATCGCTCAGTGTTTTGATTAGCGGCATATGCTTGGCAGTGCTGTCGCTGCGGGGATCAGCCGTGTAGAGACCGTTAATATCCGAGAGCAGAATGAGTATATCAGCCCCTAGCATTTGTGCGGTGCGGGCCGCCAGACGGTCATTATCGCCATAGCGGATTTCATCCGTGGCGACGGTATCGTTTTCATTGATAATAGGGATTGCGCCTAAAGATAAAAGTGTCTCAAGGGTTGAACGGGCATTCAGCCAACGGCGGCGGCTTTCTGTATCATTGAGCGTGAGCAAGGCTTGAGCTGTCGTAATGCCGTGGGGGGCAAGCGCACGTTCATAGGCGCGGGTCAGTAAAGATTGTCCAGCCGCCGCGCAGGCCTGTTTTTCAGCGAGTGAGAGCTTGCGGCCTTGCAGGCCCAAACGGGCACGGCCTAAAGCAATCGCGCCAGAGGACACAATCACAATCTCTTTGCCAGCAGACTTTAGGGTTGCGATATCTTGGCAGAGACTATCAAGCCAGTTTTGCCGTAAGGTCCCGTTCCCGCCTTCGATTAAGATAGCGGAGCCTATTTTAATAACGAGGCGGGCGGATGTGTCTAGGGACGCCATCCGGAGGTCTCTTTAATCTCGCCGCGAGAAATTGCGTCTTTGCGGGCTTTTTCCTCGCGGACGGCCTCTTCGGCTTCTCTGCGGGCTTTGACATGTTGAAAGACTTGGAACAGCACAGGTTTCAGGCCTTGATTGGCGACGGATGAAATCAGGAATGGAGTCACGTCACACGCGGCCTCAAGCTCACTTTTCACGAGCTCAATTGTCTCGCTATCCAAGGCATCACATTTTGTCAGAACAACGATCTCGGGTTTGTCTTCTATCCCGCCATCATAATCTATCAATTCCTTTCGGATGGTTTTGTAATTTCCGATAGGGTCATCTGCAGAGGCATCAACGAGATGAAGCACTGCCGCGCAGCGTTCGACATGGCCCAGAAATCGGTGGCCTAGTCCCGCGCCTTCGCTGGCCCCTTCAATAAGTCCCGGTAAATCCGCGAGGACAAAGCGCTCGGCTGTGCCGAGTTCCACAACGCCCAGATGCGGGTGTAATGTTGTAAACGGATAGTCAGCTGTTTTTGGCGAGGCAGCTGTGACGGTTGAAAGGAAAGTCGATTTTCCGGCATTGGGCAGTCCGACGAGACCTGCATCCGCCAAGAGTTTTAGGCGCAGCCAAATCCAGCGTTCTTCGCCGTCTTCTCCTGGGTTTGCTGTACGAGGCGCTTGGTTGGTTGAGGACTTAAAACGGGCATTGCCCCAGCCGCCATTTCCGCCTTGCGCGAGTAGGGCGCGCTGACCGTCCTCAGTCAGATCAATCAGAATTTCGCCATTATCGGCGTCAACGACCTGTGTTCCTACAGGCACCGTAATCTCGATATCTTCACCAGCTGCACCTGCGCGGTCGCGGCCCATACCATGCACGCCAGTACCGGCCTTGAAGTGTTGCTTGAAACGATAATCGATGAGGGTATTGAGGCTGCGCACGGCCGTGACCCAAACGTCGCCGCCTTTGCCGCCATCCCCGCCATTAGGGCCGCCAAAGGCGATATATTTTTCACGCCGAAAGGAGACGCAACCTGCGCCGCCATTACCAGACTTTATAAATATCTTCGCTTGGTCAAGGAATTTCATGATCTTGCTTTTCGGTTTAAGGTCTCATGACCAGTTTTAAGTCTGAGTTCAAGGGCGTCACTTGTTCTGCATCGTCAAATTCACGTTTCAAAATGACGCTTCGGGCTTTTTTCATTCGTGCTATTGAGAAATAAAGCTCCTCTTCGCCTGTGCGTTTAAAGCCCAACTTATCTAAAACGCGTAAACTGCTTGGATTATCCGCAAAAGCTCCCGCCATGAGAGCTTGGATGCCTAATGTATCCCGCGCTTCATTTATGATAGCTTTAGCGGCTTCTGTTGAGAGGCCTTGCCCCCAATAGGGTTTGCCGACCCAATAGCCGATTTCAAGCACCGCCGAGGCTGTGCTTCGGAAGAGGTCCATCACGCCAATCAGTTCTCCGCCATCACGAGTAATGGCATAAGGGTAAGCTAAGTTGCGATTTTTCTGACAGAGCAAATATGTGATTTTAAACTCAGCCGAAAAGAGCGGGAAGGGGTGGGGGATAGATCCTGTCATTTTGCTGATGTCATAATCCCCGGCCAGCTTGGAGAAAGCCTTCGCATCTTCCAGCGTCAATTGACGGAGCACCAGACGCTCTGTTTTTATCTCATCTCTCATATGCGCCTCCGTGAATACTGGCGGCAGGGAGTTTACGAGTTCCCAATAAAAAAGGGAAAGCGGCGAACCGATTTCCCTGCATTTATCGGGTCGCCTTAATTAAGGGGCGACCATAGTTTGTGGGGTCGCTATTCGGCAGCTTTGGCCATCGGCTCGACAGAAACGAATGTGCGCTCATTGCGTTTGGTTGTAAATGTCACGCGGCCTTCGCTTTTAGCGAAGAGTGTGTGATCTTTACCCATACCAACATTTGTGCCCGGATAATATTTTGTTCCGCGCTGACGAATGATAATGTTGCCAGGAATGACAGCTTGTCCGCCAGATTTCTTTACGCCAAGGCGGCGGCCAGCACTATCGCGACCGTTGTTAGATGAACCACCTGCTTTTTTATGTGCCATGAGAGTCTCCTAACCTGAAATCTAAGCTTTGATGGACGTGATTTTCACGACCGTTTCGTTTTGACGATGACCGCGCTTGCGGCGATATGTTTGACGGCGTTTCTTTTTAAAGACCAAAACCTTAGCAGCTTTGCGCTGTTCCAGAACTTCAGCTTCAACCTTAGCACCTTTAAGAAGAGGTTCGCCAACTTTGATGTCACCTGCTTTACCTGCGAGCAATACGTCCTCAAATGAGACTTTTTTGCCAGCTTCAGCGTCAAGTTTTTCAACGATAATGATATCGTCTTTAGCAACTTTATACTGCTTACCGCCTGTCTTGATGACTGCAAACATGATCTTAATCCTTACACATTGAACGGTCCGAATATTCGGGGCCATCCCTAAAATAAATAGAGGCCGCAGGAGGTCATAAGACTCAGCGGCCATTTCGAGGCTCTATATACAGGCGCTTGCAGCAGTGTCAACGCGGTTTTGCGCAATAAGCTAAACCGCAAAGACTTTGAAGATAAGCGCCAAAAGAAAAGCCCCGCTGCAAGAGCGGGGCTCATCAAACTTTATTTAGCGTAGCTTAGCCGCGGACGCGGCCAATGATATTGCCTGCTGCGTCAACGATATTACCGTTGCCATCAACACGGCCAATCACAACACCTGAGGCGTTTGAGACTGAGCCGTCAGCGCGGACTGTGAAGCCACCCGCTGAGACACCGCCGGCTGAACCAGCTGCACCGCCGATAACGGAACCAGCAGAACCTGCCGCGCCGCTAACTGCGCCGCCAACAGATGTGCCAGAGACACCGCTCATGATGATCTGGCCTGCTGAATTAACAACATTACCTGATCCATCAAGACGACCAATTATGGCACCGGATGCATCACGGACTGAACCGTCTGATCCGAATGAGTAGCCAGTTGTACCGCTAACAGTTGTTCCTGTTGTGAAGCCAGTTGACGAACCGCCCATGGCATCACTTGGGAACCCTGTGCTTCCAGTCGTGTAACCACCACTAGACACACCAGATGAACCGCTAACCATTGAGCGCCAGTTAACACCGAGAGCTTCAACTGTGCTGAGCGTTAGGCCGCCTGTAGAGAGGCCTTTGGCTGTTTGGTAACGCTCGACTGATGCATAAGTCGCGCGGCCCAAGCGTCCGTCGATAGCACCTGTGTAGTAACCCTGAGTTTTCAGAGCCCGCTGGATAGCAGAGATAACAGTGCTGTTCGCATTCGCTTCACAGAGAACCTGACGCCATTCAGCACGCTCCGGAGAGGTCTGAGTGCGGCGCTCGATTGTGCCATACTGAGCCGGAATGACGCGTGTCTCTGTCCGAGGTGCTTGAACCTCTTTCTGAACAGTGATGGTGTCATAACGAGCCGGGATAACACGACGCTCTACACGAGGCGCTCCGTCAGGAACGCGGCGCGTAATCGTCTTCGTCACAGCCGGGATAACGCGTTCTTGCGTTGTCGCGGGTGTCTTAACGACACGGCGTGTCACTTGCTTCGTCACAGCCGGGATACGACGCTCTTGCGTAGCAGCCGGTGTTTTGATGCGGCGACGTGTTTCCGTCTTCGTCACAGCCGGAATGACACGTTCTTGTGTCTGAGCCGGTGTGCGCATAACGCGGCGAGTAACCTGCTTGGACACAGCCGGGATAACCCGCTCTTGTGTACGAGCTGGTGTCTTCACAACGCGGCGTGACACAGTCTTGGTGACAGCCGGAATAGCACGCTCAACAGTTGACGCTGGTGTCTTAACGACACGGCGTGTTTCTGTTTTCGTAACAGCCGGAATGACGCGCTCTTGTGTGCGAGCCGGTGTCTTAACAACCTGACGTGTCACTGGCTTAGTAATAGCCGGAATGACGCGCTCAGTTGTCTGAGCCGGAGTACGCATGACGCGGCGCTGAACCTGCTTGGACACAGCCGGGATAACCCGCTCTTGTGTACGAGCTGGTGTCTTCACGACGCGGCGAGAGACAGTCTTTGTCACAGCAGGAACTGCACGTTCGATAGTCGCAGCCGGTGTCTTAATGACACGGCGTGTTTCCATCTTAGTGACAGCCGGAATGACGCGTTCTTGTGTTGACGCTGGCGTCTTCACTACACGACGTGTTTCCTGCTTTGTGATGGCTGGAACGGCGCGCTCAACTGAACGGGCAGGCGTTTTCACGACGCGGCGTGTTATCTGCTTCGTTACAGCTGGGATAGCCCGCTCTGTTGTCGCGGCCGGTGTTTTAACGACGCGGCGTGACACAGTTTTCGTTACCGCAGGAACTGTACGCTCGACAGTGCGAGCCGGGTTCTTGATGCGGCGACGTGTTTCCTGCTTCGTGATAGCCGGTACGACACGTTCTTGTGTCTGAGCCGGTGTTCTCACGACGCGGCGTGACACAGTCTTAGTGACGGCCGGTATGACCTTCTCAACTGTTTGAGCCGGTGTCTTCACAATGCGGCGTGTTTCCATCTTAGTAACAGCTGGAATGACGCGTTCTTGTGTTGACGCTGGCGCTTTCACAACGCGGCGAGACACTTGCTTCGTGATAGCCGGGATTGTCCGCTCGACAGTTGACGCTGGTGTCTTAACGACACGGCGTGTTTCCATCTTAGTGACAGCCGGAATGACACGTTCTTGCGTCTGAGCTGGTGTCTTAACGACGCGGCGAGACACAGTCTTCGTGACGGCCGGGATAGCACGTTCAACAGTTGACGCTGGTGTCTTGATGACACGGCGTGTTTCCATCTTAGTGATAGCCGGTACGACGCGTTCTTGCGTAGCTGCCGGTGTTTTGACAACACGGCGAGACACTTGCTTCGTGACCGCTGGGATCATCCGCTCAGATGTAGCAGCCGGTGTCTTAACGATACGGCGTGTTTCCATCTTAGTGATAGCCGGGATGACACGCTCTTGTGTACGGGCCGGTGTTTTAACAACACGACGCGTAACAGTTTTCGTGACAGCGGGTACCATCCGCTCAGATGTCGCAGCCGGTGTCTTAACGACACGGCGTGTTTCCATCTTAGTGACAGCCGGAATAGTCCGCTCTTGCGTGCGGGCCGGTGTCTTCACGATGCGGCGAGACACTTGCTTCGTTACAGCTGGAATGACACGTTCGACAGTTTGCGACGGTGTCTTAATGACACGGCGCGTTTCCATCTTAGTGACAGCCGGAACGACACGTTCTTGTGTCTGAGCTGGTGTCTTAACAACACGGCGAGATACAGTCTTCGTAACGGCTGGTGTAGCGCGTTCGATTGTGCGGGCCGGGTTCTTAACACGACGACGTGTTTCCTGCTTTGTGATGGCCGGGACGCGACGCTCTTGCGTAGCAGCCGGTGTTTTCACAACACGACGTGTAACCGTCTTGGTCACAGCGGGGATAGTCCGCTCAGATGTAGCAGCCGGTGTCTTAATGACACGACGTGTTTCCATCTTAGTGACAGCTGGGATGACACGTTCTTGCGTGCGCGCCGGTGTTTTTACAACACGGCGTGTAAGCGTTTTCGTGACAGCCGGGATAGTCCGTTCGACAGTTGACGCTGGTGTCTTAACGACACGGCGTGTTTCCATCTTAGTGACAGCCGGAACAACACGCTCTTGTGTGCGAGCTGGTGTCTTAACAACGCGGCGAGAAATTTGCTTCGTCACAGCCGGCGTTGCACGTTCGATTGTGCTTGCTGGCGTTTTGATGACGCGGCGAGTTTCTTGCTTTGTTACAGCCGGGATAGACCGCTCAGAGACGCGAGCCGGTGTTTTGACAACGCGGCGAGACACAGTCTTCGTCACAGCCGGGACAGCACGTTCAACAGTAGACGCCGGTGTCTTAATGACACGACGTGTTTCCATCTTAGTGACAGCCGGAACAACACGCTCTTGTGTGCGAGCTGGTGTCTTAACAACACGGCGAGAGACAGTCTTCGTCACAGCAGGAACTGCACGCTCGATAGTCGCAGCCGGTGTCTTAATGACACGACGTGTTTCCATCTTCGTGACAGCTGGGATGACACGTTCTTGCGTAGACGCAGGACGATCAACAACACGACGCGTTTCTTGCTTCGTGACAGCTGGGATTTGACGCTCTTGTGTCGCAGCAGGTGTCTTAACGACACGACGCGTACGCGTTTTCGTCACAGCCGGAATGACACGCTCTTGTGTACGAGCCGGTGTCTTAACGACGCGGCGAGACACAGTCTTCGTGACAGCTGGGATGACTCTCTCAGCTGTTGCGGCTGGTGTTTTGATACGACGGCGTGTTTCCATCTTAGTGACAGCCGGAATAACGCGCTCTTGCGAACGGGCCGGTGTCTTCACAACGCGGCGTGTAACCTGTTGTGTGCGAGCTGGAATAACGCGCTCTTGCGTAGAGGCCGGTGTCTTCACGACGCGGCGTGTCTGTGTCCGCGTGACAGCAGGAAGAACACGCTCTTGTGTTGCTGCTGGACGGTCCACAACGCGGCGAGAAACAGTTTTTGTGATGGCCGGAACGACCTTCTCAACTGTACGAGCCGGGTTTTTAACGCGGCGACGTGTTTCTGCCTTTGTTACAGCCGGGATGACACGTTCCTGCGTAGAGGCAGGGCGGTCAACAACGCGGCGTGTGACAGTTGATGTTTTCGCCGGAATGACACGCTCTTGCGTGCGAGCCGGTGTCTTAACAACACGACGAGAGACAGTCTTAGTGACAGCCGGGATGCGGCGCTCAACAACGTTAGCAGCTTCTGCTACAACGCGTGTTGAGACTGTTCCCATTTGCTGACCATAAGCACCGCCAGTGGCTTGACCATTAAGGCCAGACCCGTTTCCGCGGCGTCCGCCACCAGCGCGGTCAGCAGCAGCAGCTGCTGTGCGCGAGAGACCATCACGGTCATCACGTCCATCGCTATTGCTATCAACAAAGCCGGAGTAGCGTCCTGTTGAGGAGCTTGAACCCGCATCAACAACACGAGCCGGTGTCTTAACGACGCGGCGTGTGAGTGTTTGTGTTTGAGCCGGAACAGGGATCTCACGGGTTGTGGCCTCGCGGTCAACAACACGCTTCGTGATTTGCTTCGTTACAGCTGGGATAGTGCGCTCAATTGTGCGAGCCGGAGTAACAACAACCTGTTTAGTGATTGTTTTGTACTTAGCCGGGATCAAAACACGACAGAGGATTTCACCTGTCTGTGACACGATTGTCTGTGTAGACTGAACAACTTGCTCAGAGACGCCGTTAAAGACAGTAAACTGGCCTTGTGTGTTCGTATTAACACGACCACCCGCACCGAGTTGACCCGCATTGATAGCTTGGCTGCCTGGCTTCCACTCTTCACGAGCAGGTTCTACGAGAACGCGCTCAGAGCGTGTTTCATATTTCGCTGGGACAACATCGATATCGATACGTGCTGGCTGAACAACAATAGTTTCCGTCACAGTTTTGTAAGTCGCAGGAACGACTTCAAGACGTGAGCTGGCTTCCTGAGTGACGATTGTCTCTGTAACTGTTTCATAAGTCGCAGGGATAACTCTCAAGTTGTTAGCAGCTTCTTGCTGAATATATGTCTGTTGCTCTGTGCGGAACTTCGCAGGAACAGCGACATACTCAACTGACTCAGGCTGAACAACGATTGTTTCAGTGACTGTTTCAAAAGTTGCTGGGATAGTTACGAGCTCAGTTGACGCTTCTTGAACAACGATCGTCTCTGTAACATTCTTAAATGTTGCAGGGATTGTGACCAAGTCAGTTGACGCTTCCTGAACAACGATGGTTTCCTGATAAGTTTCATACTCAGCAGGGATCGTAACATATTCAACAGATTGCGGCTGAACCACAACAGTGTCTGTGACAGTTTTGAATGTCGCAGGAATAGTCACAAGCTCAGTCGTCGCTTCTTTCGCTACAACTGTTTCAGAAACAGTCTCATAAGTTGCCGGAATAGTGACAAGCTCAGTAGAGGCTTCTTGAACAACAACAGTTTCAGTAACTGTTTCGAACGTCGCCGGAATTGTGACGAGTTCTGTTGACGCTTCTTGGACAACAACAGCTTCCTGATATGTTTCATACTGTGCAGGGACAGTGACGTAATCAACAGATTGCGGCTGAACAACGACAGTCTCTGTGACAGTTTCGAATGTTGCAGGAATTGTCATCATTTCTGTTGACGCTTCTTGCGCCACGAATGTTTCAGACACAGTCTCATAAGTTGCCGGTATAGTGACAAGCTCAGTTGAGGCGTCCTGAACAACAACAGTCTCTGTGACAGTTTTATATGTCGCAGGGATTGTGACGAGGTCTGTTGACGCTTCTTGAACAACAACAGACTCTTGAATTGTTTCGTATACAGCAGGCACTGTCTCATATGTGACAGAGGCAGGTGTTACGACAACTGTTTCAGACACAGTCTCGAACGTAGCCGGGATTGTGACGAGGTCTGTAGACGCTTCTTGAACAACAACAGGCTCTGATACTGTTTCATAAACAGCCGGAACAGACACATATGTGACAGTTTGCGGTGTTACGACAACGGTTTCAGTAACTGTCTCGAATGTAGCCGGGATAGTCACAAGCTCTGTTGAAGCTTCTTGAACAACAACTGTTTCTGCAACTGTCTCATAGACAGCTGGAACAGACACATACTCAACACCAGAAGGCTGAACAACGACTGTTTCAGTCACTGTTTCATATGTAGCTGGGATTGTGACGAGGTCTGTTGACGCTTCTTGAACAACAACAGGCTCTTGGATTGTCTCATAGACAGCAGGAACGCTGACATATTCAACAGAGGCAGGTTGAACAACAACAGTTTCAGAGACTGTTTCGAATGTTGCAGGAATTGTCACCATTTCTGTTGACGCTTCTTGAACAACAACAGGCTCTTGGACTGTTTCATAAGTTGCCGGGATAGAGACATACTCAGATGTAGCTGGCTGAACAACGACTGTTTCAGTCACTGTTTCGTAAGTTGCCGGGATAGAGACGAGCTCTGTGCTGGCTTCTTGAACAACAACAGCTTCTGAGACTGTTTCGTAAGTGGCCGGAACGGACACATACTCAACACCAGAAGGCTGAACAACAACAGTCTCTGTGACTGTTTCGAATGTTGCTGGGATTGTTACGAGGTCAGTTGACGCTTCTTGAACAACAACAGCTTCTGAGACTGTTTCGTAGACAGCAGGAACGCTGACATACTCAACAGAAGCAGGCTGAACAACAACCATGTCAGTCACTGTTTCATATGTTGCTGGGATCGTCAGAAGCTCAGTAGAAGCTTCCTGAACAATGACAGGCTCTGAAACAGTTTCATACTGTGGAGGAACCACAACATATTCAACAGATTGCGGCTGAACAACAACAGTCTCTGTGACTGTTTCGAATGTTGCAGGAATAGTGACGAGCTCTGTCGACGCTTCCTGAACAACAACTGTGTCTGTGTATGCTTCATACTCAGCAGGCACAACAGCGTAATCAACAGATGCAGGTTGAACAACAACAACATCTGTAACTGTTTCATAAGTTGCTGGGATCGTGACAAGCTCAGTCGTTGCGTCTTGCACAACGATGGTTTCTGTCGCCGTTCCATATTCAGCAGGAATAGTAACAAGCTCAGTTGAGGCCTCTTGAACCACAACAGTTTCTGTTACGGTTTCGTAAGTCGCCGGGATAGAAACAAGCTCAGTTGACGCTTCTTGAACCACAACAGTGTCTTGAACTGTTTCGTAAACAGCCGGAACAGTTTCATATGTTGAAGACGCAGGGGTCACAACAACAGTTTCAGTAACAGTTTCGAATGTTGCCGGGATAGTCACAAGCTCAGTTGACGCTTCTTGAACCACAACAGTGTCAGTCACTGTCTCAAAGACAGGCGGTGACGTTACAAGCTCAGTTGACGCTTCTTGAACAACAACAGTTTCAGTAACTGTTTCAAATGTTGCTGGGATAGTGACAAGTTCTGTTGAGGCTTCTTGAACAACAACAGTTTCGGATACCGTTCCATATGTTGCAGGCACGGAGACGTAATCAACGCCTGCGGGCTGTACAACGACAGTCTCGGTTACAGTTTCATAAGTCGCAGGAATTGTTACCAACTCAGTTGAGGCTTCTTGAACCACAACAGTGTCAGTGACTGTCTCGAACACTGGGGGAATTGTTACGAGCTCAGTTGACGCTTCTTGAACAACGACTGTGTCTGTATAATTCTCATAGACAGCAGGAATAGTCACATACTCGACTGATTCTGGCTGAACAACGATTGTTTCTGACACAGTGTCATAGACAGGCGGGATAGAGACAAGCTCAGTCGACGCTTCTTGAACAACAACAGTTTCAGTGACTGTACGGAAAGTAGGCTGGCCTGAACGGGACCCGGTACTTCCGCCATATGCATTGACAGCGTTACGAACAACGACATTGCCGTTTGAACGAACAATGCTGCCATTTGTGCCAAGACGGCCAATGCGTGTGCCTGATGCGTTGCTCACTGAGCCATCAGATGCGACACGATATGTTGTTCCGCCTACGCGCAAAGAGGTCATAGATGACCCAGTGCCGATAAGTGTAAGAGGGTTAACAGCATTTGCAGCTAGAACAGATCCGTTAGAGCCGACAATGTTGCCGTCACTATCTACAGATCCAATTCTGCGACCATTAGCATCTGTAACGGTTCTTGCCGCGTCGATGTTATAAGTCGTGCCGCCGACTGCAATTGAGATAGCGCCGCGACCGGGAACAATCCCGCCGCCGGAACCGGCAATTACAAGCTCGTAGCTTTCTTCTTGAACGAGAACACGTTCTGTAACGGTTTCGAGACGGCCAGGGATCTTGATGATCTCTTCACCGGCTTGACGCAGGACAACCTGCTCCGTTGACGTTTCATAAGTTGCCGGGACAATGACCCGAGCAAAACACTCACCCGGGAGCGGATTACCTGGCGGTAACTCCTGAGCAATAGTTGGTGCGGCTAAAACCGCGGCCGATGCGGCCAATAGTAGAGTACGTTTCATTTTATAAAACCCCCAAACTCTCCAGTAACAATTACCTGCGACATGCAGATACCTCATAGCTTAACCAATCCTTGACGGACTGGTTAGGCATTAATCCCCTCTTAATACGTTCGGAGGGAAATTCAATGGCTAAAATGGTCATAGGCGAAAAGGTCGGAAGTAAGACGCCTCAGCGGCGTGTAGTAACTCCTGATCTCCTCTGCTATCTCCATAAGCCTCAATAATTTTAACAGGTTGTGGCGCAAATTCGGCCAAAATGCGGCGAACTTTGCCTTCACCCCATATATTCCAGCCTTTTATTTCACCCGTATAGCGGTTTCCGTCCGCTTCGAGCTCTGTGGCTAGGATATTCGTGATGTTTTGCGACTCACCCCAGGCCCGCAAATAAGGGGCGATAGATGCGCTGCATATATATAATGTCTCACCTGAGTTTTTTTTGCTGTCTAGGCAAGCTTGGGCCTGAGGGCGAATCAGACTGGGTATAACCTCTTTGGCGAAGTCCTTGGCGCGCTGATTGAGATGTGCAACTGGCGCGCCTTTAAAGAATCTGCGTGTGACATGTATCTTAGCTTGTGTGCGGTCAATAATTTTTAGGCCGTAACCTGCAAAAATAGGCAGTAATAACAATATGTTAAGGGCCCATTTGGGTGTGCCTGCATAATAACGTAAAAAGAGCCGGAAAGTGTCATCTGTTGTGATAGTGCCGTCAAAGTCAAAAACGGTAATCTCAACAGGTGAAGCTGTATCAGCTTTTGTCATTAAATCTTTCCAAACAGATTGTGGGCGAATCACCCACTTTGGCGCGTATTGGGGTATACAAACTAACAATGCAAGTGGTCCCCTCAGGCTAAGTTAACTTTTAGTTAGGGAAGTCCAACTGAATGGAATATGAACATCTCCACAAGAAACACTTAACGGTCGATACAAAATATTTTGCCCTTAAAATGGCTATATTTTGCTTGTTGATATTCAGATCAGGGCTACTGTGCCGCCTATTGTGATATCAACAGCGAGAAAAGCTATGATCGATTGGACAAAACTGGATACAGCTAAGTTTTCTGATGAAAATATCGCTGCAAATTCACTTCTTCCACGCATTTCTATAAATAACGCCTTTAGGGAGAGTGTTGCAGGGGACGCGGTAGAAATTGTGCGCCGCGCACGCGCCTTAACCTCCAAAAAAGGCATGATGGAGACCTTTTTGGAGGAGTTTGGCCTGTCCAACAATGAGGGCTTGGCGTTGATGTGTTTGGCGGAATCACTTCTACGTGTCCCAGACGCAAAAACGGCAGATAAGCTCATTGCTGAGAAAATTTCCTCTGGAGATTGGGAAGAGCACAAGGGGCACTCAGAAAGCTGGCTGGTCAATGCGTCGACATTGGGCTTGATGCTAACGGGTAAAGTTGTCGATGTCAGCAAGACGGCAAAATCAGACATTAGCGGCTTCATGCGCAATTTGACCCGCAGAGCAGGTGAGCCCGTGATTCGTGCGGCTATGATCCAAGCCATGCGAATAATGGGCGAGCAATTTGTTGTCGGCCGCACCATAGATGATGCTCTGAAGCGGTCTGAATCGCTGGGACTCAGCGGCGGAGCCTCAATTTGCTCTTTTGACATGCTGGGCGAGGGGGCGCGGACTGCCAAGGATGCAGATCGCTATTATAAGGCTTATTATGACGCCATCAAAGCGCTCGGCGCTTACCGCGGCGGGCAGCGCAAGGAAGAGGCCCGTCCTGAGGACATAAATGGGATTTCGGTCAAGCTCTCTGCTCTCCACCCTCGATATGAAGCTGTAAACGAAGCCCGGGTGATGGACGAACTTTATCCCAAACTGCTAAAATTGGCCGAAACGGCGGCAGACGGGGATTTGAACTTCTGTATGGACGCAGAAGAAGCTGACAGATTGGTTTTGTCTCTCAAAATATTTGATCGATTGGCCCGTGAGCCATCTCTCGGCGATTGGACAGGTTTAGGTCTGGCCGTGCAGTCCTACCAAAAACGTAGCCCTATGGTCATAGAGAAACTCATTGCGCTTTCAGAACAGACTGGGCGGCGCTTGATGGTGCGTCTCGTGAAAGGAGCTTACTGGGACAGTGAGATTAAGCACGCGCAGGTCGAAGGCTTTACGGATTTCCCGGTTTGGACGCGTAAATCCACCACAGATATTGCCTATCTGGCCTGTGCGCGGATGTTATTAGATGCCGGTTCCGCAATTTATCCGCAATTTGCCACTCATAATGCCCATACGGTCGCTGCGATTGAGCATATGGCTAAGACGAGTGAAGCTAAGGCAAAATATGAATTTCAGCGCCTTCATGGTATGGGAGAGGCGCTTTATCGGGCTGTAAACCCTGACCATCCCGTACGAATTTATGCCCCTGTCGGCGCACATGAAGATCTCTTGCCTTATCTGGTCCGTAGATTGCTGGAAAATGGCGCAAATACTTCATTTGTGCATCGCTTTTTGGACGAAGACGTTGCGCCAGAGGAGGTCGCTAAGTCCCCATTTACCGAGGGCGACATCACACGGCACCCGCGTATTCCCAAGCCTGTGGCTCTTTTTGGGGATGAACGCGCAAACTCTATGGGAATGGATTTGTCTCAAGATGGCGTACGAGAGCACCTTGCGGCGCAAGCTTACGCAACAATCGCGGCAGGGCCTCTTACTACGGCCAAACTTGCCAAAGGCGGCCCCTTAAAAGACATTTTCTCGCCTGTGACATCTGAAACTTTAGGCACTGTCAGGCATGCCACAGTGGATGATGTTCAAGCCGCAGCCAAAGAAGCATTTGCAGCTTTTCCCAACTGGAACGGACAGGGCGGAATTGAGCGTGGTAAAATATTAAGAGCTATGGGGGATGCGCTCGAAGCACATATGGACGAATTTATAACGCTTATGTCCCGCGAGGCCGGGAAGTCTTTGCCAGATTGCATAGCGGAGATACGCGAAGCTGTGGATTTTTGCCGATTTTACGGCGCCGAAGCTGAGCGTAAATTTAGCGGCTGGACAACCTTGCCTGGACCCGCAGGTGAAACCAATGAGTTAACAAATTCAGGGCGCGGTGTTTTTGTGTGTATCAGCCCATGGAATTTTCCGTTGGCAATTTTTGCAGGTCAAATTGCGGCGGCTCTGGCAGCTGGGAATACAGTCTTAGCAAAACCGGCTGAACAAACCCCTCTGACGGCTTATCGCGCAGTTCAGATTTTCCAACAGGCAGGCTTGCCTAAAAATGTTTTGCATCTATTGCCAGGTGAGGGTGATATTGGCGCGCTCATGGTTGATGTTCCGAATATTGCGGGCGTTTGCTTTACGGGCTCAACGCAAGTCGCAAAAATTATCAATCAGGCGCTGGCCCAAAAAGATGGTCCCATTCCTGTCCTCATCGCTGAAACAGGTGGATTGAACGGGATGTTTGTAGATACGACGGCGCTGCGAGAGCAAGTCATGGATGATGTGATTCAGTCGGCTTTTAATGCCGCTGGGCAGCGTTGCTCAGCATTGCGAATTCTCTTTCTGCCAGAAGAAACGGCGGACCATATTATTGAGGGTCTTAGCGGCGCGATGGACGAGCTTTCAATTGGAAATCCAGCGTCGGCCTCAACTGATGTTGGGCCAGTTATTACTGAAAATGCCTTATCTCAATTTCGGGAATATATTGCGAAATTGCCGCCCCATATGCAGGTCAAAAAACAAGTCGATTTACCGCCTGATCTACCCAATGGATTTTTCATGCCGCCAACTCTGATAAAGGCAAAATCCTTGGAAGGTTTTGACCGAGAAATCTTCGGGCCCATTTTGCATGTCGTGACCTACAAAGATAAAAACCTAGATAAACTCATGGCAGAGTTTGCCGGCAAAGGTTATGGTCTGACACTTGGAATTCACAGCCGCCTTGACGGGTTTGCAGCTCGCGTAATGTCGGCAGTGCCGGCGGGCAATATTTACATAAACCGTAATGTAATTGGCGCTGTTGTGGGTGTTCAGCCCTTTGGCGGACTTGGCTTGTCAGGCACGGGACCCAAAGCTGGTGGCTCGCATTATGTCGCACGTTTTGCAACAGAGATTACGCGCACCAATAACATTACTGCACAGGGCGGAGACCCTGCCTTGCTAAATCTCAGTGAATAAAGCGCTTGCCAGAATCCTCAAACAAGCACAGCTCTTAATATAACTATTTCAAGTCATTCTCATCGGGGTTTTCATGTTTAAAATAAGTCTATATGCGTATGTATTTACTGTCTTTTTTTTGATATCATGCGGTGAAGCGCCGAAAGAAACTTACTTCCCGCACGAGAGCAGTGATCTTGCCGCTCAAGCTGACATTGAATATGGACGCCTACCCAATGGTCTACGTTACGCCGTAATGGCTAATAAAACGCCGTCCAATACGGCGTCGCTTTTAATGCGTTTCGATACGGGGTCTATCAATGAAGCTGACGGGCAAGAAGGCCTTGCGCATTTCCTAGAGCATATGGCGTTTAATGGATCGAAAAATATTCCCGAAGGTGAAATGATAAAACGGCTTGAGAAATATGGTTTGGCCTTCGGCGCAGATACAAATGCGTCAACAAGTTTTGACGAAACAATTTATCAACTCGAACTTCCCGAAGTGAATGATGATATTCTCAATGAGACACTTATGATTATGCGCGAAACAGCTGGTAATCTAACACTAGACCCCGAGGCTATTGAACGCGAGCGCGGTGTGATTTTAGCGGAGAAGCGCGCGCGAATTAGCCCTGCTTATAGAGCCTCAATTGCGTCTTTGAAATTCTATCTGGATGGCTCGCTCTTTCCTGACCGTATTCCTATCGGAACAGATGAGGCAATTAAGTCCGTAACGCCCGAAAACTTCCGTGAGTTTTACAATGGTTATTATCGCCCGGAAGACACTTTTGTTGTTTTAGTTGGGGACTTTGAAACCGATTATGCCGCTGGCAAAATAGAAGAGTTTTTTAGTGATTGGGAAGCTGTAGGAGAGGCACGTGCTGATATCAAAATAAAGCCGCTTGGCCCGCGCGGAGCAGAGGCCGAATATTATGTTGATCCAGAGATACAAACATCTGTGTCTCTATCCGTTATGGGGGCGCCTGACCTGCGTAAGGACACAGCGGATAATCGACGCGACGCCTTTATTGAAAGTCTTGGAAACCGCATTCTCTCGCGACGCCTCGCGAAGATCGCCCGCAGCGGAGACGCGGCTTTTATTAGTGCTTCAGCCTCAAGTTCTTCTATTTACGATGTGCGCGGTTTATCTTCGCTTTCGATGAGCGCTCAGCCTGAGAGTTGGGACAAAGCTCTCGCGCAAGGCGAGCAGGCTTTGCGCCAAGCCTATGAGTTTGGGTTTTCTCAAGACGAACTAGACGAGCAAATTGCAAATACTCGAAAAGGGCTTGAAGTTGCTGTGCAGACCTCGCCGACGCGGCGGACATCGTCTTTGGCGCGTCAAATTTTAAGCACTTTTTCGGCTAACCAAATTTTGACCGAACCTGCTGCGAATTTGGAGCGGTTTGAGACATATGCCGACAGCATAACGCCCAAACAGGTCCATGATGCCTTTAAAGAGATGTGGAAAGGTTTGGAGGCGCCCCAACTTTATCTCTCGACCAATATTGTCATAGAAAATGCTGAAGATGTTATGCTGCAAGCTTTGAGCGATAGCCGAGCTGTTGAGGTCAAGCCTTTGGCGGCGCAGGAAAAGTCTGAGTTTGCTTATACGGACTTTGGAACGCCGGGAAAAGTCGTTTCGCACAAAACCGTCAAAGATATCGATTTCGAACAAGTTGTGTTCGAAAATAATGTGCGCTTGAATATCAAGAAGACACCATACCAAAAAGACGTCATTTCAATTGATGTTGCACTAGGCAAAGGGGATTTGTTCTTTCCTGAAGAGTTACCCGGCTTTAAATGGTTTGCGCCCAATATGCTTAGCTTGGCGGGGCTAGAGGCTCATAGCGCCGATGATATCCAGACCCTTATGGCAGGTAAATCCGTTGGCACCTCTATAAATTTCGGCCCGCGCCGCATGTATATGTCAGGTGCTACGGTTCCTAACAACTTAGGTGATCAGCTAAACCTTATGACGGCCTATGCTACGGCGCCTGGATACCGGGCTGAGGCGAAAACACGTTATGATAAATACATTCAATCCTTTTATCCCACCCTAGACAGTACCCCAGGCGGTGTGGCTGCAAGGGATATTGAGCGCTTGATCCGCTCAGGCGACCCGCGTTTTGGCATTCCGGCCGAGAAAGACTTGATTGGCATAGATATGTCTTCGCTCAAAGACTGGCTCGATCCCAACCTTGCAACTGGCGCGGTTGAAATTGGCATTGTCGGAGATGTTGATATCGACGCCGTTATCGCAGAAGTCGCGCGCACTTTTGGCGCTTTGCCCAAGTTCAGCCCTGAAAAGCCATCTATAGAGGGTATTGATGTTGCACTTAAACTTCCCAAAGGCTCGCCGCGTCCCGTGAAGCTCTCCCATGCTGGGGAAGCTGGTACAGCCCTTCTGCGCAGTTACTGGCCCGCGCCTGATGGTAATGATGTGACGACCTCGCGCCGTATAAGCATGATTTCTGAAATGTTCCAATTGCGCCTGACCGAAGTGATGCGCGAAGAAGAGGGAGCCAGTTATTCACCTTCAGCCTTTTCTTATACGCCCCGTATCTATCGCGGTTATGGCTATATCGGGACGTCTTTGGAGTTAACCCCTGAAGATATTGACCGCATGAGTGCACAAGTTGACATGATTGCGGCAGAGTTCCGAGCAGGTGACTTTGATAAAGACTTGTTTGAGCGTGCCATAAAGCCTGCGCGTGAGCGCGTTGAGACCAGCCTTGAGAATAATGGCTATTGGATGAACATCATTTCGGAGTCTCAATCTGACCCTGAAAGCCTTGATCGTCACCGCAGCCGATCAGACGCGTATCAAAACATGACAGTTGAGGACCTAAAACCCCTCGCTGGGACACTTTTTGACCCAGAGGACACATACCGTATTCAGGTCTTACCCGAGCAATAACCATCTTTGATGCCGCTTTATTATCTATAATTATTGGCAAAGCGGTAGTATTTAACCGTTAATTAACCATAAAATCTGCCCGCTGACCCATTTGCGGACATAATTCCCCTCTTGGCAGAGTGTCTGCAACGCTTCTCGCAAATCCGAACATATTGTTTCGGTTATTTGTGAGGAATAAAACTATGTTAAACGCGACTAAGACACTTAAGACAAAATTAGCCAACACAACGGCACGCTTTAAAAGAGACGACAAAGGAAACTTCGCGATTTTAGCGGCTGTTTCAATTGCCGTTCTTGTGGGCGGCCTGGCTGTTGCAGTTGACGCATCAAATGGTTATTTAGCTAAGCAACGCTTGCAGGATACGACAGATGCTATCTCTTTGATGGCGGCTAAGGGCAAAATTGAAAACCAAGCTGACCTTAATGCTGCTGCAAATGAGTATCTTCAAAACAAGTTCCCTGGGACTGACGGTACGAATATTCGCCTGCAAAGTATTACCCGCGATGGTGACGCCGTTACCGTTTCAGCTACAAACAAGATTCCGACTTACTTTACAGGCATCTTTGGTAAATCAGGCTTGGACATTGGCGCAACTTCTACAGCGCTCTATTCTAACCGTAACTTAGATATCGCCCTTGTTCTGGACACGACATTTTCAATGAACGGTTCGAAATTGGCGAATATGAAGTCTGCGGCCACTGATTTGGTTGATACATTTGATACATTTCAAAACGATAACCTACGCGTGTCTGTTGTGCCTTTCGCGCAATATGTAAATGTCGGCATGTCACGTCGCAACGCCGATTGGCTCGAAGTTCCAGCTGATCAAGAGATAGATTATATGAAACGTGACGTGATTTCCCGCACAAATTGCCGGCCTGTTGCGAACAATGGTACACGTGACGGCGTTGCTGTTGGCGGGACTTATGAGAAATGTGACACTGTTTACAGTGACCCTTATCCAGCAAGTTGGACAGCCACTTGGCGCGGTTGTGTTGGTTCACGTTTTACACCTGCCGATGAGCGTGTCGACTTTGGCGGTAACCGTATTCCGGGTATCTTGAACTCACAGGGCCGTTGCGGCGCAGAACTCAGCCCGCTTACAACGAACTTGAACATTGCTAAGCAGACGATCGACTCAATGACTGCTGATGGTAACACATATATCCCGGCTGGATTGATGTGGGGATGGCGTGCGCTGGATAATCGTAAGCCTTTGACAGAAGCAGCTAGTCTGCCTGCGGGTGATACTGATAAAGTTATGGTTATCATGACCGATGGCGAAAACTTCAAATCCAAAGATGGAATTCTGCATAACCGGAGTGACAATGGTAATGACGCGGACAAAACAACAAAGCGTATGTGCGAGTCTATCAAGAACGAAGACATTAAAGTCTATACTATTGCCTATGAAGTCACAGATACGCCAACGCAAAAATTGCTTCGCAATTGCGCCTCCAGCACCGGAAACTTCTTTAACGCAACAAATGCGCAGGAGTTAAACGATGCGTTCCAAGCGATTGGTAACAGTCTTAATGAGCTTCGCATCACTGCGTAGCCTCCTTAATAAACCCCGCTTATAGCAGGGTATTTCGCAAAGATGACGGAATTTCGCCTCACACGTTAGGCCGTCCTTTAAATGCGAAAATCAAACCCCGTTCGGTGAATGCCGAGCGGGTTTTTTTGTGTGCTAAACGGACTTGATGCGGTCATCTATGTCGTCGGTTTTCGTCTTTTGTCCTTGGTCACCTTTAAATTTGACCGCTTGGCAGCGCTAAGATAACCCTTAGCTTCACAGTTTAATTATTTTCTCGAATCGGAGACCCTTATGTTTAGTCATGTTATGCTCGGAGCCAATGATGTTGCGGCGTCAAAAACTTTTTACGATGCGGCGCTTGGCGCGTTAGGGGCAACGCCTGGTAGAGTGGATCCCAAGGGACGAGCTATGTATATGCATGGCGGCGGTATCTTCATGCTGACCAATCCCATTGACGGTAATCAGGCCAGCGCCGCAAATGGCAGCACTATTGGTTTCGCGGCCAGTTCACCTGAAGAGGCGGATGAGTTTCACGAAGCTGGTTTAGCCAATGGCGGCACAGCGATTGAAGACCCGCCAGGATGGCGCGAAGGGTCTGGTATGCGTTTATATTTGGCTTATTTGCGCGATCCATCAGGGAACAAAATCTGCGCGATGTGTCGAGGCTAGCGTCTTAGCCTGCACGGGCATTGTTTTTAAATTTATATGAAGTCTTTATAGCCAGATTTAAGAGAATCTGTCTATGAGGCTCTCATGTTGACTTCAAAAGCCACGTGCACGCACCTAGTTTTAGTTTTATCTATCACCGGATTGGCTTTGTCAGCATGTTCAACCCAAGGGGCTTCGCGTTATGGCGATACGGGCGTGGCAGGCGCTGATTGCGGGACTGTGATGGTATCTTGCGGCCCGCTTGTAACTTACGCGCCTGTACAGGCCCCTCCGCCGACTTACCTTATGCCTGCTCCATGCCCTATGGGGCAATGTGAAACAGTCCCTGAGCCTGCGGTGGTCGTATCCCCGCCAATCGAAACAGCAGTCGAAACACCATATGTGCCTCCGCTTGTTATCAAACCGCCTTATGAGCCACTGGTTACACATCCGCCTGTTGTTTCATGTCCTGAAGGCAGCATTGCCAGCTATGGCGGTGATGGTTGCATCCCGATTGCGGTGCCTCGAAAGTAAGAATTCCAACTTTTCGATTTAGTAAGCGTCCGTGAGGGCGCTTTTTTATTGTTGACATATCTTTACTTGTTGTATATATACAACATTATGATTTATAACCGTATCAAAATGTTACGAACAGAGAAGGGACTTTCGCGCAAAGAGCTAGCGGATGCTGTGGAGGTGAACTTCCAGACTATCGGCTATCTGGAGCGCGGGGACTATAATGCCTCGCTCGAGCTTGCGTTTAAACTCGCAGAGTTTTTCGAAGTGCCCATCGACATGGCGTTTTCGCCAAGACCGTTCAAAACACTAGCAGAAGAATTAGCCGCCGCCCGCGCGGCGGAATAGGAGACAATTATGTTAAAATGGTATGCGGAGACGTTTAAATTATCTGGCAGGGAGCTGACTGCTTCTGCAATTAAGCGAATAAAGTTACTAACTGTCTTGAGTCTGCCTGCCCTCCCACTAACTATGACTAGTATTTTTCTAGACATTCCAGATCACCTAACAATGCCTTTTTGGGTCATATTGATTCCCTCATTCATTGCCTTTGTCTGTTTGGGTTGTACAAAATTCGTGAACAGATTTTTTGCTCGTGATAAATATCTAGACGAATGGGAAACGGCGAAGAAGCATCAAGCTATGGCATTTGCCTTTCAAGTCATGGCCTACTGCTTTAGTGCTGTTCTTGTCATTGGTGTTTTGGGCGACGCTTTTTCTATTTTTCAAAATGTCAAAACGCGTAGTTTTGATGTTTACGAAATTGGTGTTGTTGCGGCAGGATTGATGATGTTTGGGTTTTACGTAATGCACTTTTTCTTACTAGCTATTGTCAAGCCAATTGATGAAAGTGATAAGGACGATGTCCTGTTGACGGTTATTTAACGTTCTTGCCTGGAACCATTGCAAGTTAGTTAGCTATAAAGACAATGAGAATTTCTCGCTACGCACCCTTGCATTATTAGACGGGCCACCGCATATCGCGCTCTTGAAATAACCCTCTCATTCAGGAGCGCCCCGTGGCCCGTCAATTCTGTTATCATATGCAAGGTCTGACGAAGAAATTCGGCAATAAGACCATTCTCGATAATGTGCATCTGTCCTTTTATCCCGATGCTAAAATAGGCCTGATTGGGGTGAACGGCGCGGGTAAGTCCACCTTGATGAAAGTTATGGCGGGCGTTGATACCGAAGTGACCGGCGAACATTGGGCCGCTGAGGGCACGCGCGTTGGCTATCTGCCGCAGGAACCTAAGCTCGATAACAGCAAAGACGTATGGGGTAATGTCATTGAGGGCTGTGAAGATAAGCAAATCTTTGACCGCTATAACGAAGTCGCCATGAAAATGGCAGAAGACTATTCCGACGAAATCATGGAAGAAATGACCAAGCTTCAAGACGAAGTTGATGGCCGTGATGCGTGGGATATTGATTCCAAAATTGAGATGGCGATGCAAGCTTTGCGTTGCCCGCCTAAAGATAGCCCGGTCAATAATCTCTCAGGCGGTGAAGCGCGCCGCGTAGCGCTATGTCGTCTTTTGTTGTCTAAACCTGACTTACTCTTGCTCGATGAACCGACCAACCATTTGGACGCAGAGACTGTGAACTGGCTTGAGAATTATCTCGTCAAATATAGCGGCGCGATTATCCTCATTACCCATGATAGATATTTCCTCGATAACATCACAAATTGGACTCTAGAGATTGATCGCGGCAAAGCTTATCCGCATGAGGGCAATTACTCCTCTTGGCTCGAAGCTAAAGATAAACGAAACACGCAAGAGGGGCGCGAAGCTGATAGTAAATCCAAAGCGCTTAAGCGCGAATTGGAATGGATCCGCTCTAATCCCAAAGCGCGCCAGACAAAATCTAAGGCGCGTTTGTCGGCTTATGAGAAGCTTCGCGACGCGGCGGATGCTGAAGTTGTCAGCCATGCTGATATCCGTATTCCGATGGGGAACCGGCTCGGCAATGTCGTCGTTGAAGCTAATAATGTTAGTAAAGGTTTTGGCGATAAGTTGTTGATTAAAGACCTTTCTTTCAAACTACCGCGCGGCGGTATTGTCGGCGTTATCGGCCCGAACGGGGCGGGTAAAACAACCTTGTTCAAGATGATTACAGGTCAAGAGCAGCCTGATGAAGGCACGTTCAAAGTCGGCGAAACGGTTGAGCTTGGCTATGTCGATCAGAATCGCGACGCGCTTGATAACAGCCTCAATGTTTGGGAAGCTGTTTCAGACAAATTAGATATTCTCGTTTTGGGCAAACGTGAAGTCCCGTCCCGCGCTTATCTTGGGGCGTTTAATTTTAAGGGCACGGATCAGCAAAAAAATGTCGGGCAGCTTTCTGGCGGTGAACGTAACCGCGTGAACCTCGCCAAGATGCTGACGCGCCCGGCCAATCTACTTTTGCTCGATGAACCGACTAACGATTTGGACCGAGAAACCTTGGCGTCTCTCGAAGTGGCGCTGGAGAAATTCCCAGGCTGCGCCGTGGTTATCTCCCATGATAGATTTTTCCTAGACCGCGTCGCCACACATATCCTTGCCTATGAAGGCGATAGCCATGTGGAATGGTTTGAAGGAAACTTCGCCGATTATATCGAAGATAAGAAACGCCGCCTAGGTGATGATGCGGACATGCCTAAGAAGCTGAAATTCGTGAAGTTTGAACGGTAAATATATTACGCTTCGCATTTATTATAAGCGACCGAATAGGACTCATTAAAGCATTCAATGAAATCATCCAGAATGTAAAGATTGCCGGGGTCGTCAACAAAGCCATCGCGCATTGTTATATTGGGATTGTCTTTAAGGAATTTTCGCCGCGCAGCTTTCAATTTCTCGGGAACGGGTATGGCTGCAAGTTTATCACGGGCCGCTTGAAGGGCTAGCTTGTCCTTTTTCAAGAAGGCAATTGTACCGTCTACGTAGAGATTCCAATCCTTTTGGTCTTCGTCACTTTTGTAACTCCGCTTGAAAAAAATGAGGGCTTCCTCGTAATTTCCAGAACCGGCTAAGACTTGCCCCGTGTGCCATTCAAGGGTCGTATGATTGCTTTTGAATTCATATTCAAAATTGGCTGTGTAGGACTTTAGTAAATTCGCGGCAGAGTCGCGGCAGTCCTTATTTTTGGCTACAGCTCGCCAACCGCCTGTGAAGTCTTGATCGAACTCTTTATAAGGCAAACTCAAGAGGCGGTAATACTCTGTCTCACTAACGCCGCATTTCTTAAAGGCGTCTTGGGCAGATGCGCTATAGTCTGTGAAAAGCCGCGGCGCATCTTCTGCCGTTGAGCTATGTCCCGTAATTTCTGAGGATGTTGGGTTTACACACGCGAAGAGGAAGGTCGAAAGGATGATCATTATTAGGATGTGATGCTGTCTCATACGCAAAAATTGCCGTTATCTTCATAAATGTCAACTTACACTCCAAACATAAAAAGCTTGCGTAAGAGCGTGTGGCCTTCACTCTTTGAATTAAGGAGACATAAAATTCGCATATTAACTCGAATAGCGATTATATGGCTGACTTGCGTATTTGCCGCTTGTGGCTCCCAAGTTTCTGAGGAGCTCGCGCCGAAAATCGTTGTTGATCAATTTGGCTATCTGCCGGAGCTAGAAAAACGAGCGATTATCCGTAGCCCTGAAATCGGTTATGATGCAGGCGAGAGCTTTACCCCCGGCGGGCGCTATGCCGTGATTGATATCGCGACAGGTGAGGCGGTCTTTGAAGGTGCGCCGACGGCTTGGAATGCGGGCCGTATTGACGAAATGTCCGGCGACAAAGTCTGGTGGTTTGATTTCAGCGAAGTCACGCAAGAAGGAAGCTACAAAGTCATTGACCTTGAGAACAGCGCTGAGAGCTTCACATTTGACATTGCAGAAGATGTTTACACGCCGATATTAAAAGCCGCTTTTAAGACGCTCTATTATCAGCGCGCAGGATTTGAGAAACGCGCCCCTTACGCCCTGCCAGGATACGCAGATGGGGCGAGCCATCTTGGCGCAGGGCAAGACCCGCAGGCGAGGCTTTACAGCGCCAAAGACAATGCCGCCACGGAACGGGATTTACGCGGCGGGTGGTATGATGCAGGCGATTACAATAAATACACAAGCTGGACCGCGAATTATATCCGCACGCTGCTCCATAGCTATCTCGAAAACCCTGACGTTTGGACGGATGATTTCAATATCCCCGAAAGCGGGAATGGAGTGCCCGATATTTTGGACGAAGTGAAATGGGGCTTGGATTGGTTGGAGCGGATGCAGAATGCGGATGGGTCTATGCTCTCTGTGATGAGCTTGTCCGATATTTCGCCGCCCTCCAGCGCAGAGGGGCCAAGTTTCTATGGCCCTGCTAATACCTCGGCTGCCTATAGTTCTGCAGGGGCTTTTGCTATGGCGGCGGATATCTTCGCCCGCATGCCAACATATCGCGAAGATGCGGATCGATACCGCTCTCGCGCGATTAGAGCGTGGAATTGGGCCGAGGCTAATCCCAATGTCATCTTCAAAAATAATGACGCCGAATTCAAATCAGAAGGCCTTGCCGCAGGGCAGCAAGAAGTCGGGCCCGAACGCTTGCAAAAGAAGATACTGATATCGGCTGTCTATATGTATAAAATCACTGGGCAGAGACAATATGAACGCCGCATTGAGAAACTCTATGCGGACTTAAATCCAATAACGCCTTGGGCCGTTGATGGCTTTGAAGCAGATATTGTGCCGACATTGCTCTATTTGACACAATCATCAGGGGTTTCTCGGTCTTTCAAGGCGCGTATTTTGAGTGACTACCAAGCCATATTAGTCGGTGATAACGGGGTTCTCCGTGATATAATGGAGCGACCGGACGCGTATGCCTCGCCTATGAACCAATATAATTGGGGATCAAACAGTACGAAAGCACAGCGTGGTTCAGTTTTTACGCAGGCGGCCTTACATGGTTTGAAAGCGGCATCTCGTGAGGACTATTACAGCGCAGGCGCGGGCTATCTGCATTATCTGCATGGCGTGAATCCGCTAGGACTTGTTTATCTCTCAAACATGGAAGGCTACGGGGCCGAAAACTCCGTGTCTGAATTTTATCATTCATGGTTCGTCAATGACAGCAAAGATTATGACAGTACACTCACCTCAACATACGGCCCTGCGCCGGGCTTCCTTGTCGGCGGCCCCAATCCTGGATATGAAAGGGATGCTTGCTGTGAAAAGACATGCGGTGGGTATGGCGCAAAATTGTGTAAGCGTCCTATCCTGTCCCCACCGACAGGACAGCCTCCGATGAAATCCTATGCCGAGTTTAACGATGGGTGGCCCATCAATAGCTGGTCTGTCACAGAAAACAGCAATAGCTATCAGACCGCCTATATAAGGCTGCTTTCTAAATACGCGAAATAGGCGCTGAGGGCTTCAGCAAGTATTTGACCTGAAGGAATTTTGATACTTTCGGTCTCGATATGGGTTAGAAAATTAAAGCTTATCATACTCCGTAAGTGTTCATGACGCCATTCAGCTATAGTTAATAACACCTTAATTAAAGATGACGCATGTGGACGCTGCGCGATTGTAATTTGCCGGAGACTGATGGGGTTTTATTAAGCTCTAGCAGTGGCATAGCACCGTATTTTGATCCTCAAATCTCATCTCATCGATATGACACAAGTCCGTTTGATAGATGTTCAACCTTAGAAGGGGAACGACTATGACTGTTATGAAATCCGTACAAATTATGTCCGAAAGCTCAAAATCATTTGAGGGGGCGATTGAAACCGCTGTAAGCCGCATGGCAAAATCAGTTAAAAATATAAAATCGGCCAATGTTCAAAACCAATCCGTGACGATTAAGAACAATAAAATTGATAAATATCGCGTCAATATGATGATTACATTTGAAGTTGGCGGCGGAAGCAAACCTGCAAAGTCTAAAGCCAAAGCCAAGCCTAAAGTTATCTATACGGACGGCCCAACAGACGGCACGCCAGATGATCTGAAAGTCATTAAAGGCATTGGTCCAAAGTTTGAGGGCGACCTTAACAATAAAGGGATCTACTATTATCGCCAAATCGCAGCTTGGTCAGGGGCTGATGTGAAAATGGTCGAAGGTATCATCGACTCTATTCCCGGCCGCATTCAGCGCGACGCGTGGGTCAAGCAAGCCAAGAAACTTAGTAAGTAAGTTTCCCAAAATTAAGCCGGCGGCGCTTGCGGCGCCGGTTCATTATATTTGAAGGATAAAGCTACGCTGTCGGTGGAATCGGCTTTTTTAAAATGAAAGCCTAAACATGTCAGGGGATGCCGCTTACCAACGCGGATTGGGTTGGTTCGTTGAATTTTTCCTAAGAAAAAATCAACATAGGCAATCCGCAAACAAAAATGCGGACGGCCCGTGAGAGCGATGTCCCGACGGAACACCGAAGAAATAAAAATGTTTTACGAGAGATCACTCTCACGGCGGCGATTTTTCTGTGGAGGTCCGGTAATCGCGGAGTTACGGACTGTACGATGACTGTCGTCACCTGACCGCACCGCTCGGAACACTTTAGTATCTCCACAGAGGCCCGGCACAGCCCGGTCGTAACTCCGAGTGCTCAGCCTCACCGTCCCGCTAATAACAAAGCTACGCGATTTGCCTGTCCTGGTGTGAATTTGCATAGCAAAATCACACGCATTAGCGAGAACATAGCCAATATAAGGTAGGTTCGAGATAATGAGGATTGAGTTTTTTTAAAATGGCGCGAGGGGCTAAAAAATAGTGATTTTTTGCAAGGATTGAAGTTGGAGCTTCATCCTCATAACGGACATATTTACAAAAGACCTTGTAAGTTCCTCAATTTTTTCTTGTATACCCTCTTGTATTATTGAGGAAAGCTCCCATGTCCAAATGCAACACCATTTGGAGAGAAATATATGTCGACAATAAAACTTGAAATAGATGTCAAGACAGGGCTGATTCGTGTCGAAGCCGACAACGAATCATTTGATGGCGTGATGGAAAGAGCTGAAAGTCTTTTGGATAAATTTAAGAAAGTTGAAGCTAGTCAATCTCCCTTCACAAATAGTCATCAACAATCAGTCACTGACCCTCAGCAGAATGAAGACAGTGTTTCTAACCCCGACATCGCGGATAACCCTGTTCAGAATAACAAGCCCAAGGTCAGGCGACGGCGTGCAGGAGGTGGTAAGACAGCGAACTGGAAGATGGTAGACAATTTGCTAGATGAGAATGGCCGCCAAGAACTCAATTCGTTTTTCGAACTAAAAGCACCAAAAAACCAAAATGAGCAAGTTGCGGTGCTTATTTTTAAGTTGAAAGAACTAACGGGCCGGGATCGATTTGATGGTAATGATCTGCATACAGCCTTTCAAATCGTTAGAAAGAAGACACCTGGTAACCTTACTGCTGTTTTCGGAAATATGACTGGGTTTGGGTATGGCAGAATGGAAGACAAAAAGTTTGTCCCTAACTTCAAATGTGACGACTTTGTGAAACATGACTTACCGAAAGCTAAGAAGTGATTGTGTCGCTCGAAACGATTGCGGA
>ENA-ORXR01000830-ORXR01000830.1-marine-metagenome-genome-assembly--contig:-NODE-830-length-37285-cov-16.607343_pt1 | contig 37285 bp, 35 predicted proteins | sample MGYA00237866_ERZ511479 | MGnify/ENA metagenome assembly ERZ511479
GACAGGCGCAATCGTTTATGACGGGCAGATGTATGTCACCAGCCTGCATGAAACAGATCTAGCGCGGCGGGCTTATCAGGCTTTGAACTAGGGAGTCCGATCTTTAAAATTATCCCAACGTATACCTTTCGCATCAATTTCTAAAACGGAATGACGCGAGATGAATTTCCACGATTCCCCGTTTGTCTTGTACTCTATGATTTCATATTTACGGCCACAGTCACGCCATCCTGTACAAGGCGCTAAATTTGGCTCTTTATCCCACGGGATCGATGCCAATCGATGCACTTCCTGCATTGCATCCACCCAAGTTAGGTGTTCCTCTCCTAGAGGTTCGGCATGCCAACTATCTTCAATAACAAACATGATTTTCGGGTTAGTTCTCTCTTTCTCAAAAAGCAAGTTAGGCCCAATCCGAACGCTGGCCCGTATCCAAACCATGGTCACCTCCTCCGTCACCCCCATGCCGCTCGCCGATGTCGACACCGCCATTCGCATCCTCTCCGACGTCATGCCCGGAGATAGCCGCTCCGCACGCGGCCCAAAGCGGGCCGCGTCTCCCTTTCGGTCCTGTATTTCTTGCATGCTCTCGGCGCAGTCTTTGGATCGCAATACAGCCGCAGCGACGAAAGCTCTGTTTAAACTCGCGCGGTCGCCCAAGGGCATGTTGAAACTGTCCGACGAACAAATCGCCGCCGCGATTAAACCTGCCGGGCTTTACAATATGAAGACGCGCAATATCCGTAGATTCTGCGAGCAGCTTTTGGCGGAGTATGACGGCGTTGTGCCGGAGACACGGGATGAGCTGCTCAAACTTCACGGCATTGGCCGAAAATGTGCCGACCTCGTCGCGCATTTTTCCTTCGGCGCGAAGCACATTGCCGTCGACACCCACATCCGCCGCGTCTGCCAGCGCAGCGGTTTGGCAGCGGGCAAGACTGAGGCGCACGTTGCAGCCTCACTGGACGCCCGCGCGCCGGACTGGGCCAAGCCAGAGGCGCATTTCTGGCTGCTGCAATTCGGCAAAGCAATTTGCAAATCCCGCACACCAAGTTGCGCAGCCTGTCCCATTCGCGCCCTATGCAATTATCCTGACAAGACTAATTAAGATGATGGGTTGAAGCCTAACGCTCCAGAGGGGATAAAGACCCATGCGAACGTTATTCAAAATTATCCTTATGGTCCTGTCCCTCATCCCGCTCTATTTTGCGGTGACAGGAGTCTTTGGCGGTGCGGCGGCCCTGTCCCCCGGAGACTCGATAGGCCCCGAATTGGATAATCAATTTCGTTACCTCAGCGCCTATTATTTTTCGCTCTTCCTGCTGATTTGGTATGTGCTGGGCGATATTGACAATCGCGGCACGGTTTTACGGATAGTCATTCTTGCAATTTTCTTAGGCGGTTTGGCGCGCCTATATAGCACGCTTCACGTTGGAACGCCCCCGCCGCTTCTTATGATCGGCATGGCGCTGGAGCTTGGCGCGCCCGTCATCGCCGTTTGGCAACGCATCATCGCACACTCGCCGGGTCCTGTTGTCCCGTAAATTATTGACACTCTTCAAACGAAAGCCCTCTTATGTCCAACCGCGAATTTGATATTATTATTTATGGCGCGTCCGGTTTTACGGGACGCTTGGTCGCCGAATATCTGCAGAAGGAATATGCAGGCTCCGGTTTGAGATGGGCCATGGCGGGCCGCAATGCGGAGAAGCTTCAAACCGTTGCCGGCGAAATGAAGATCGACGGCAGTGTCGCCGTTGTCACAGCCAATTCGGATGACCCGGACAGTCTCGCTGCCATGGCTGCGCGGACGAAAGCGATCATCACGACCGTGGGACCTTATCAGCTATACGGCGAACCGTTATTGAAGGCCTGCGTCGACGCCGGGACCGATTATGTTGATCTGTGCGGCGAGCCTGCTTGGATGAAGGACATGATTGACCGTTATGATGCGGCGGCGAAAAAGTCCGGCGCGCGGATTGTTCTCTCCTGCGGTTTTGATTCCATTCCTTTCGACCTCGGCGTCTATCACTTGCAAGATCATGCCGCCAAGAAACATGGCGGCGTTTGCAGCCGCGTGCGCTGCCGTGTTCGCGGTATGAAGGGCACATTCTCCGGCGGGACAGCGGCCAGCTTTGCCGAGACCATGAAGCGCGCCCAGAGACAGCCCGAAATTTTGGGCTGGCTGAAAGACCCCTTCTCCCTCTCGCCGCAATCCGGCGCGCAGCAGCCGCCCATCCATAAGCCGATGGAAGAAGCCGACCTCGGCAGCTGGGCGACGCCTTTCATTATGGCTAGCATCAACACCAAAAACGTTCACCGCTCTAACGCGCTCCTCAATTATAAATATGGCAAAGACTTTCAATATGGCGAGATGGTCCTGACAGGCCCCGGCGAGCAAGGCGAGAAACTTGCGAAGGGCATGGCGAAATCAAATGCCTTTGGCGACAACCCGCCAAAGCCCGGCGAAGGTCCGTCCAAAGAGGAACGCGAGAACGGCTCCTATGACGTTATGTTTGTCGGCGACGCGCCGAATGGCACGCGCATCATAACCTCCGTCAAAGGCGACAAGGATCCGGGCTATGGCTCAACGTCGAAAATGATTGCCGAAGCTGCACTCGCCCTCGTCCAAGATGTGAAGGGCAAAGGCGGCGTCATGACGCCCGCACCTGCCATGGCAGAGGCGCTCATTAAACGCCTGCAAAGCCATGCCGGGCTCACATTTGCGATTGAATCGGGCGTATAAGCAAAAATATCGCGCTTTTAAGGCGAGTTTACCCGCCGCTCTAAACATTTGCGTATAGAATTGACTCTCATGAGTGGTTGATTATACAGTTCTGTATGAAAAATTGGTCAGACTATCCTATTTTCCTCGCTGTTGCTGAAGCAGGCTCTTTGACGGCGGCGGGGCGCGCTTTGGGTATGAGCCAGCCGACCGTTGGGCGCCGTATTCGGGCGCTGGAGGATCATTTCGGGACCTCCTTGCTGAAACGCGAAAGCGGACAGCTGGTCCCGACAAATTTCGGTCAATCCATGCTGGACCATATTCGGCGGATGCAGGACGAAGCCTCGGCGATTGATCGCTCCTCGGCGACACTCGAAGACTCGCTTTCCGGCGTTGTGCGCCTCTCTGCCACGGAAGGTATCGGGACAAGCTGGCTACCCGGCGTTATGCAAAATTTCCGAAGTGAGCATCCGGACGTTCTTATTGATATCGGCATTGGCTTTCAGAGCTTTAACCTGGCCCAGCGCGAGGCGGATATTGCCCTGCGGTGGCGCAGCCCCGGCGATCAAAACTCGCTGATTGGGCGCAAAGTCGCGGAAGTTGGCTTTGGCCTGTTCGCCTCGCCTGACTACCTTGCGCGGCACGGCACACCGTCCTCTCCTGAAGACCTTACCGAGCATGACGGCGTCATCGCGCAGATCATGGACGGTAAATCGCTTTGGTTGATGGATGATGATGGCAAAATGAAATATGAGCCAAAGCGAGTGACCTTTCACACCAATTCCATTTGGGCCTTCGACCAAGCGCTGGTTCATGGCTACGGGATTGGTGTCTTGCCGATGTGCGGTTTAATCAATCGCGATTTGGGTCTGGTTCGCGTATTGCCGGACATCGTGCATATGGAATCGCTTTATCTCGTGGCGCATCAGGATTTGAAACGCTCCATGCGTATCCGCGCGGTGTTTGATTATCTGGTCGGCGCGTTCAAAGAGGATGCGGCCTTTTTCAAGGGGCAAAGCAGCTCTCAATATGATTGCGGTGGCTGCGGCGGTGCGGCAGGCGGGAATATGTTGCCGCCGCGTGTCCATAAGCCTAAAGCGCTGCCTGAAGCGGCGGAATAAATCTCCGCGCCACATGAGGCTCTCTTGGACCTATGTCTGACAAGACTATAGATTTTGGATTTGAAACCATCCCCGAAGCCGAAAAACGCGGCCGCGTTAAAGGCGTCTTTGATAGCGTTGCCTCCAATTATGATTTGATGAATGACGCCATGAGCGTTGGCATTCACCGCGTTTGGAAAAATATGACGATCACGCGGCTCAACCCGCAGCCGGGCGAACGCCTGCTTGATGTCGCGGGCGGCACCGGCGATATCGCGCGGCGCTTTATCAAGGCTGCAGATGAAGTTCGCATTCGCCGCGGCGGCGCGGCGGCCTCGGCTGTCGTCTGCGATATTAACGACCAAATGCTGCTCGCCGGGATTGATCCTGAGAAGGATCGCGGCATGGACATGACGCGGGTTTGCGGAAACGCGGAGGCCTTGCCATTCAAAGACAATCAATTTGACGTCGTCACAATTTCATTTGGCATTCGAAATGTCACCGACCGCATTGCCGCGCTGCGAGAGTTTTTGCGCGTGTTAAAACCGGGCGGACGCCTCGGCATTCTTGAGTTTTCAACGCCGCCTTCCAAAGTCATCAGCGCCGCCTATGACGCCTACAGCTTCGCCGTCATCCCGCGCCTCGGGCAAGTTCTGGCGGGCGATAAGGACAGCTATCAATATCTGGTCGAGAGCATCCGCAAGTTTCCGCGTCAGGAACAATTTGCCGAAATGATCCGCGAGGCGGGCTTCGCCAAAGTCGCCTATCAGGATTACACGACGGGCGTCGCGGCGCTGCATACGGGCTGGAAGCTTTAGAGCTTTTCTTGATTATTGGGGCGCTGACATTGGGTCCTGATTTTCAGGCAAAATAAAAGGCCGGATTTTCATCCGGCCTGTTTTAATTTTATGGATAAGTTTCCGCTCTAGCGGCGTTTGTTTTTCCGCGCGGCATATTTCGCATCGCGGCGGGCTTTCTGCGCTTTCGCCAATTCTTCTTTGGCTTTTTTCTGCGCCTCGACCGCGAGTAGCTTTTTACGCGCTTCTTCGGCTTTCAAGGCGGCCGCTTCGGCCTCTTCGCGTTTGCGCTCTTCTTTACGCTTTTCTTCGCGGGCTTCGCGGGCGGCATTTCGTTTGGCGCGCGCTTCCATGAGCTTCGCTTTTTCCGCCGGGTCGAGCTGCTTGGCTTTGGCGCGCTTGAGCATTTCAAGCTTCGCTTCTTTTTGCGCCTTCAAGCGGTCGTTAAAATTCTGTCCGGGAATCATGTAATGCCTTGTAACTCTGTCTGGTGATGAAGCCGCTATATCGCGAGTGTCGATGAAAAAATCAAGGGCGGCTGTCAGGCGCGAAACCCTCCAACTTTAAGGCAAGCGGAAGCTGCTGCAGCCCCCGTTGAAACTATGGTTTCAACATGCGTGACTGCCGATTTCGTATTTCCTTGGGCAATTAGGACTGCCCGCAGGGCCGGCCTCCACGACGGAGTACCGAAAAGTAGAAAGTGTTTTACGCAAAGGCCTGTGCATTTCGCTTCCGCGAATTGCACTCCCTGCGGCAGCAGTTTATAATACATCGGGCGGGGGTCCCGCAGTTTGCCCTTCCGGCCTCCCTTGCCCAACGCCGCATCGTCCGGTGAAGACGATTAAGCGTGTTGATAGCAGATGTTTCCTACCACCCGCTTCCAACCCTCTTGTTTCCAACAGTCGCGACAAGACCCGAGTTTAAGAACAAGCGGTCGCCTCTCGATGTAAAAGGTCCGGCACACACTCGGTTCTCACACCAAGCCGCTCAACCCTGCTGTCTCTCAAACCAGTAAGCGAGGCCTCACCTGTCCTATGTCTGAGAGAACGAGTTTAATATGCGGCATAAATGGCAAGGTGCGGATTATGTTTATGAGGTTTTTTATAAGGGGTTGAAAGGGCGAGAATTTTCCGCCGCCGCAACACGCGCAAATGCGGGAAGGACATCAAAAACCCTATATTTTTCATCATCGGACCTGATCCGATGATCCATTCGGCGTAGAATCGATGACAAAGATAAGCACCTACGAACTCCGCCAGCCCCCACGAATGGATCCTCTGGTCAAGCCAGAGGATGACAAGCATTGGTAGGTTTTTGTTTCAAACCAAGTCGTCACATAATGGCCATAGGGTGAGTATAGCTCGCGTCGGCGTGGTAGTCGAAAGCTGGCCGAATGAAAGAAAATTCGATTATCGAACAAGTGTTACAAAACGAATCAATGGGTTTTTACCGAGAAGAATTAAATTTTGTTAGAGAAGGGACTTGGAGATAATAGTAAAAGCTTAAAAAAAACAATAATTTACATTTTTTCTCCAAGAAAAAACTATGTCGATTCAATGGGTTTTTTGAGTCAAGCCCAGATTAACGCTAGTTAACAAGTTTCTCATGTTGACGAGCGTAATTAAATAAAGCTTATGTGGGAGTGGGAAATAATTCCCAAATGGAACGCGACCGACTGCCCAAGCTTCGAAACAAAAGGCAGCCGACGCGTATAAACCGCCTGAGCAGTGAGGAAACCCTATACGTGGGGATTCTCCACTGCAAGGGCATATATAAGGACTCTGATATGTCTATTAATGCTAAAGCAAAACACAACGTGCCACTTGGAACGAAGGTCAAAACTGGGGGCACATGCCCTGAGTCGGGCGTTTGGCAAGCCGAGTGCTACACGGAAACAGCACCTATAGCGAAAGGCAACAGAATGCCTCCCTATAGAAGAAAAGCTGTGAATTGGATCTTGATCCAATATGCTTAAACCCTTTTTGGGCGGCAGTTGCCGCCCAAATTGTTTTGCTTACGAGTATTACGGCTCAAACTATCTAATGACGGAAATGCCGCATTCCCGTAAATACCATCGCTAATCCCTGCTCATCCGCAGCGGCGATCACTTCCTCATCCCGAATACTTCCGCCCGGCTGTATCACGCAGCTGGCGCCGGCTGAGGCCGCGGCTAGCATGCCGTCGGCGAAGGGGAAGAAGGCGTCGGAGGCGCAGGCGCAGCCTTTTGTTTTGGGCGCGTCCCATCCTGCCGCCGCTTGCGCGTCTTCGGCTTTACGGGCGGCGATGCGGGCGGAGTCGATACGGCTCATTTGGCCTGCGCCAATGCCGGCCGTTGCGCCGTCTTTGACATAGATAATCGCGTTGGATTTGACGTGTTTGGCGACTTTCCACGCCATGCGCAGGTCAGCCATTTCGGCGTCTGTCGGTTTGCGCTTTGTGACGACTTTTAAATCGGCGTCCGCAACGGACCCATTATCGCGGTTTTGCACCAAGATCCCGCCCGCGACATTGCGCTGCGTCAGGGACGGCGCGTTTACATCAGGGAGGCCGCCCGCAATCAGGAGCCGCAAGTTTTTCTTTTTCTTGAAGACCGCAATGGCATCGGCGTCGGCGCTGGGCGCGATGACAACTTCGGTAAAGACTTTGACGATTTCTTTAGCCGTCGCCGCGTCGAGATTACCGTTCAGCGCAACAATACCGCCAAAGGCCGAGACCGGGTCGCAGGCCAGCGCATTTTTATAAGCGGTGATGAAATCATCAGCGACGGCAACGCCGCACGGATTGGCATGTTTGATAATCGCGACGGCTGGTCGATCTCCTTTTGAGGTGTCCCCAAATTCAGCGACCAGTTCATAGGCCGCGTCCGTGTCGTTGATATTATTATAAGACAGCGCTTTGCCCTGAATTTGCTCCGCCGTTGAGACGCCGGGACGGTCGGAGCCGTCCGCATAAAACGCCGCTGTCTGATGCGGGTTTTCGCCGTAACGCAGTTCTTGTTTCAGCGAGCCGCCTTGCGCGCGATAAGCGGGCGTGCCGTCTACAATGCCAGCGAAGTAATTGGCAATCGCCGCGTCATAGGCGGCGGAGCGCGCATAGGTTTTCGCCGCCAGTTTCTGGCGTAAGTGACCCGAGGTCTTGCCATCATTGGCGTCCATATCAGCCAGCACCGCATCCACATCATCTGCGTCGGTGCAGACGGCGACATGGGCATGGTTTTTCGCCGCCGCGCGGATCATGGCGGGGCCGCCAATGTCGATATTCTCGACACACATTTCATAGCTGCCGCCGCCCGCGACCGCTTGTTCGAACGGGTAGAGATTGACGATTAGTAGATCGATGGAGAGGATGCCGTGCTCATGCATGGCGTCTTTGTGGGAGGCGAGGTCGCGGTCACCAAGGAGACCGCCGTGCACCATTGGGTGCAAGGTCTTGACGCGGCCATCCATCATTTCCGGAAATTTTGTGAGCTCGGCCACGTCTTTGACGGGGATGCCTGCGGCCGCAATCGCGCGGTGCGTGCCGCCCGTTGAAACCAGTTTGACGCCGCGGTCATGCAGCGCCTTTGCTTGATCAATGAGGCGGGATTTATCCGACACGGAGAGCAGCGCGCGTTTGACGGGCGTCAGGCGCTTCGGGTCAAAAGCGGGAAGATTAGGATTCGGTGCGGGCATGACAAAAGTCCCTAATGTCGGTGAAGAGGCAATGTGTTTTGAGCGTTATCGCTATCACGGCGCGAGGCGCGTTTCTACTCTCGGCGCTACGTCCCCGTCTCGTCATCCACATCATTTGCCACAAGCTCCGGGTCGGACACATTGGGGACAATGGCGAGGGTCGGCTCATCCAAAACATTGGCAGGATCATAGACCGGAACAAGCTGCGCGATAGATTTACGAACCGCAGTCCGGTTACGGGTATCAAGCGCGCGAATGAGTGTCTTCGTGCGGTTTAAAACGGCCGCCGGATCGAGCACGGCGCGGTTATAAAGCTGAATGCCGTCCACGCCGGTCGGCACCAGATCTTCGTCTTCATATGACAGGACTTCAGTCAGTTTTTCGCCCGGGCGAAGGCCCGTGTAGCGCACTTCAATATCGACATCCGGAACCTTGCCGCGAAGGCGGATGAGTTGCCGCGCGAGGCGGCCAATATTCACGGGCTCGCCCATTTCCAAAACATAGATACAGCCGGAATCATCATGGCCTTTTTCAGATTCGTCCCGGCGTTTCGCGCCGATTGCCGCCGATTGCAGCACCAAGGCTGCCGCCTCTTCAAGCATCATGAAATAGCGGTCCACTTCGCGGTGCGTTACCGTCACCGGGCCGCCTGTCGCAATTTGTTCTTCGAATAGATTCACGACGGAGCCATTGGACGCCAGCACATTACCAAAACGCACGCAGGACGCCTGCAGCCCCGGCGTCACAGCTTGGCGTGCCAGCGTCATCATTTCGACAATGCGCTTTGATGCGCCCATCATATTGACGGGGGCAACGGCCTTATCCGTTGAAATCAGGATAAAATGCTCAACCTTCATCGCCTCGCACATATCGAGCACATTGGATGTGCCCATTACATTTGTTCGCAGGACTTCGAGCGGATTTTTCTGGCCCAGCGGAACGTGTTTTAAGGCAGCGGCATGGAGGACGATCTCCGGGTGCTCCACCGCGAAAATTTCGCGCATGCGCGGCGCATTGCGAATGTCGCCGATAAAGGTCTGCCAACATTTCGTACCGTCAAGTTTTTGAAACGGCGCCATAGTCTTTTCGAGCTTATAGAGATGAAACTCCGAATGATCGACGAGGGTCAGTTTGGACGGTTTCAACCGCGCAATTTGCTTGGACAGTTCCGACCCGATAGACCCGCCCGCGCCGGTAATTAAAACGCGGCGGCCCTCAAACATATTCTGGACCGGCTTTAGATCCAGCACGCGCATATCGCGGCCAATCAAATCCGACGCTTCAAATGTCGACAGGCCTTCTCTCGGATCAGCCGAGCGGCGGGAGAGCGGCGCGCCAAGCTCCGCTGCGATCTTGACCAACTTTGCCGTGACATGCCGATCCGGGGCCGGGTCAACAGCGATTATTTGAAGCGGCTTATCCTGGCGGCCGGTCGTCTTTAAATAGATTTCCCGCAACTTATCAGGTCCGCCCAAAACCGGGACAGACCGAATTGTTCGGCCCTCATAAAGGCCTGAGGTTTCAATCAATCCAACAGGGTTAAATCCCATATGCTGGTTCGTGCCGGAACCGCCTTTACGGGCGCGGTCCATGAGGTAGTTATAGAGATGCGGCGCAGGGCCAATCAGCAGCGCATCTTGGCCATAGGTCGACCGCGCACGGAACAAGGCGCGGAAGTCCCCATTTTGCAAAATCATCGCAATAAGGCGCGACACAATAATCAGGCCAAAAAACATCGCCGCGAAAACCGGCGGTGTTGACCGAGGGAAATTCGCGCCCCTGTCAAAGAAGAAATAGAGAACAAGCGGAACGGCCAGCGCGACGATGCCGATGCCGATGCTTATTTTCTTAAAATCATCTAATGTCGTAAACCGCCAAATCGCGCGGTCCTGCCGCAGCAACACCCATGTAATTAGCGTCACAGCCGCCGCGATAAATGCGGCCTTGTGATCAATATTATCGCGCACCGGCTCATTTAGAAAATCATAGCGCCAGCGAATGACCATCATCATAGAGGCCAGAGCAAAAATCACATCCGTGCCGATCAGCCTAAGGCTGCGGCGCATTCTAAAACTGGATTGTCTGGCCATGCTCATGTCACAGCCTCGATATCAGTTTGTTCGGGCTTTCGGCGAGTCTTTTCTTCTAACGGTTTTAATTTTCGAAATGACCACCTTACGCGGTTAGACCGAGACTCCCCGTCGCTGTCGCAAAACGCCTCGCCATAAATAACGAGCTGCTGGGTTTTGACGGGAGAGATACCTTTTGCGAGATAGACGGAATCTTCCAACGCAACTTGTCCGCCGTCCGTTCGAAAACGCCATCCCGCCTTGCCGTTTACAATCAAAAGGGCTGAGGCTTTATCCTGAGACAGGCTCACCCGAACGTCGGGGTGAATATGGAAACGTATGGCAAACGGTACCTGATCCCGGCGTATCGGAACGGTACCAATAGGTACAAAAAGAGCGTCCTCACCGCGAATGTCATGACCATCGCTTGGCATGAAAAGTCTGCGGCGATGCGAAAGGCCATATTCGCCCATATAACCTTCATGATGACCTTCCAGCCAAATCCCGCTGTCTTGTTCCTTGCGCGTCGCTTTGACCGGTCCCGGACTCCACTCCACGGCATCACCCATGACTTTGCGTTTCCAGTCACTGACCAGCAAGCGCCCCGGAGAGCGATTATCCAAAACAAGAGTTGAATGCGCGGCGGCGGAGCGGACCGGTCTTTGCCAATTTTCAGGCTGCTGCCCGTTATATCCGCAAGCGGTGATCATAGCGCCTTCCGCCGTCGAAAGATCCATAGCCAAAGGCGCAAGATGCGCTTTCAAGTCAAAAGGTCTGGGCGGGGCAGCGCCCGTATCGACAATGGCGACGGTCTGATTCGAGGCCAGCCGCTGAAATCCAACATGAGGACCATAGCCAAAGGGCTTTGGGTCTCCCGGAGCCGCTTTTATAAGCGCCTTAATTTGACCTGCGCCGACCTCGCCGCCGCCGTGAAACGGCGCAAGCTCTCCGCCGGACCGCTGAAAAAAAGCGACCATAGGCGCGAGCCGATCAATGGCGCGTGACAATTCGCGGGAGCCCTCAAGGCCCCGTGCGTCGAGCACACTGTCGAGCGTTAAAAGCTGCTTGAGAGCCTGCGCACAAACTTCGGGACAGCGGGAAATATGCCCGCCATCAGGCAAAATCTGCAGCAGAAGCTCATCATCCAGATAATCGAGACCGCGTTCCAGAAACTGCTTTTTTCCCTCCGCGACTCGCGCGCCGCCAAGAGTCAGGGCGCAGCCAGCTGTCAGGCGCGGCAAACCCGGAGGCAGCGACCTCAATGCACTGCGCAGGCTATTGAGTTGCCGCAGCACACTGGCGCGGCGGCGGTCCAAACGGCGGTCACCCATGCCGCTATCCGTTTCCGTCCGGCCAGCCGAGCCGAGCGCCGGATCCCATAAGGTCAGCCAATTATAAAGCCTACGCGAGAGGCGTTCAGGCTCTAAAACAAATTCATTACCCTTGCCGTAAGTCTCTATCCAGCCATCAACATAATTTCGCGCTTTGACATTATGGGCCTCGCTACCGCCCGCCAGAAGATCCGGCAGCCAATCAAATTCATGGAGCCATCCGGCAAATCGCCGCGACGGAGCGGGTATCGTCCAGGGGCCGACATCTAAAAGTTGCCCGGCAAAATTAAAACGGCCGGCTAAGAGGTCTCCGGATTTAGTCGAGTCCCCTAAACTGACCGATGGTTTGCCGCCGTGAAAAGGGCCGGGCGTTCGGTTCGGTAATTGGCTGTTTACCCCGGATGGTAAAATTGAGCGAACACGCTGGCGCGCATATTCAATGGCGGCTGCCGAGGTCGACACACGCGGGCGGACAGAAGGATGGCTCGTTCTCGCCATGATCTCGGTTAGGCAGCTTTCACTGCAGATTGACCGCGCAAAGCCGCGATATTCTCTGCGTAAGACCCCGCCCCTTTAAACACTGCAGAGCCCGCCACCAGAGACGTCGCACCGGCCGCGATACAGTCCTTGGCCGTTTGAGGATTAACCCCGCCGTCAACTTGCAGCAAAATATCCTGCCCGCCAGCCGCAACATGGGCGTCAATCTTCGCGCGAACGGCGGCAATTTTTTCGAGTTGCGAGGGAATGAAGGATTGCCCGCCAAACCCCGGATTGACGCTCATAATCATGATCTGGTCACAAAGGTCTATTACCGGGTCAACTTGCTCGACGGGCGCGCCCGGATTGAGCACGATCCCGGCCTTCACGCCTGCATTGCGTATTGATTGTAACGTACGGTGCAAATGCGGCCCTGCATCGGGATGGACCGTAATATAATCGGCACCTGCCTCGATGAACATCGGAACGAGAATATCGGTCGGCGAGATCATAAGATGCACATCAAAAGGCTTGTCAGAATGCGGCCGCAAAGCCTTTACAACATTGGGTCCGATGGTGAGATTGGGCACATAATGCCCGTCCATCACATCAATATGAATCATATCCGCCCCGGCAGCGTCAATGTCCCGGACAGCTTGGCCTAAGGCCGCAAAATCCGCAGATAATATTGAAGGGGAAATAAGAACGTTATTTGTCATGTTAGCCACTTAGCGAGTTGCGAACAAACTCGCAAGCCATCGAAACGGCCCAAGGGGACAAGCAAGATGGATAAGAGGGCATAAGCAAGGGGCATAAGATGGCCGGCTGTAAATACACCAACTACCCATAAAAAAGCCCGCCTTCAGCGATGAAGGCGGGCATAATTTCAATGTTTAGCAGATGCTATTTGCGGATCGGCAAATAGTCTGATGACCCGTAAGAGCCGTCAGGGCCATATCCGTAAGATGTTGTTGGTGTGGACGTGGCATCACCTGAATAAAGCTCGATTGATGAGCCTGCATATGGGTTTGAACCGCCTTGCATACAGGTGCCATCCGACTGAGCTGTTGTTCCCGCAGGACAATTGACAGGCGCAGACGAGTACGACGATGAAGAATAAGACGGCGTCGGTGCAGAATAGGTCGAATCTGAATATGTTGAGCCGGATGAATAGCCGGATCCGGTTTGCATACACGTTCCGTCAGCTTGGGCTGTGGTGCCGGATGGGCAGCTTACAGGGTCCATAGACATTGACGGCGCAGAATATGATGGGGTCGACGTTGGAGAATATGTCGAACCTGAAGAGTAGCCAGACCCGGTCTGCATGCAAGTTCCGTCTGACTGCGGCGTGGTGCCCGATGGGCAGCTTACAGGTTCCATTTGCGCGGACTGCGTATAGCTTGGCGCAGGCGGCGTGTAAGTCGTCGCAGGTTGTGTGTAGGCAGGCTGCGTATAAACAGGCGCTGGCTGAGTATAGACAGTGCTGGCCTGCGGCGCGCATGTGCCGGCCCGGACGCAGTCAATATAGACCGGTGCAGGGTTATAAGTCGGCGCAGCAACAACAGGGGCACCGTAACGCGAATTCATCGCAGGCGCAGGTGCAGGTGCAGGCACACAGGCCTTGCCACAATTACGGCCACTCTCATAGTCATATACGCTACCGTAACGGCTTTGCGCATTGGCAGTAAGGGTTAGTCCTGCCACACCTACGGTGGCAATCAATCCAGCCCGGAATAATTTAGTCGTGCTCATCTGAGCCTCCCATTTTGATACATCTAACGACGGTGTTGCAAAGCTTGGACCACATTGAGGTTAACGGGCGATTACCGAATTAACCATAAATCAAATTATAGTTGACAATATGTTAAGTTTCGCGCCGAAGCGCCGCTATAAAAAATCCGTCCAAACCGCCTGACTTAGGCATATCGGATGGCAAAGTCCGCACCACGCCGCCTTCAAAACGATCATTTGGCAGGTCCAAACCCGGCAATGATGAAATCGGAATAAGGCGGAAATCAGGCCTATTTTCTAAAAATTTCGCAATGCGCGGAAAGCCTTCATCCGGCTGCAAGGAACAAACAGCATAGACCAGCACCCCGCCGGGCGCTGTCAGCGCCGCCGCTTTGGGCAAAAGCTTATCTTGAAGACGCACGAGATCGGCCACGGATCTGGGGCTGCGATTATGCAAAACATCGGGATGACGCCGAAAAGTTCCCGTTGCGGAGCAAGGCGCGTCTAATAAAACGGCCGGAAAAGGCTCAGCTTCAAACTCCAAAGCATCTTTATGAACGATTTTGGCGCTTAGTTTTGTGCGGGCGAGGTTTTCTTCCAACCGCTTCAAACGCCCGGCGGATTTATCAACGGCAGTGACGTCCATGCCGGCGGCGGCTAATTGTAATGTCTTCCCGCCCGGCGCGGCGCACATATCCAGCGCGCGCAGATTTTTGACGTCTTCGAATTGGTCCATCAAGATTTGCGCGGGCTGAGCGGCGGCCAAATCTTGCGCCCACCAAGTACCCGCTTCGAATTCCGGCAGCGCCGTGACATCTCCGATGGATTTTAAACGTAAGGTTTGCCGCCCGACAGGCGTGCCGCCCGTCGCATTCGCCAAATCTTCGCGTTTTTTTATCACTGTCAAATCCAGCCCCGGGTCTTTGATCAGCTGTACCGCAATCTTGGTCATCGGTATCTTGCCATAGCTGCGTTCCCACTCGCCGCGTATCCAGCCCGGGATATTTGCCTTTGGCGGCGAGGCCGCTGCAATTTGTTTTCCCTCTTCAACCACTTTGCGTAAAACCGCATTGGCGAAATTTGCAAAGCCCATCGTGGTTTTCGTTGATTTTAAAACATCGACGGTCTCGCTTACGGCGGCGTGCGGCGGGACATCCATAAAGACAATTTGCGCCACTGCGGTTTGCAAAACGGCTTGGACGCGCGCCGTCGGCTTCTTTCGGACGAAAGGTTTAAGAACGGCCTTTATCTGGCCTGAGCGGCGAAAAACGGTTGCCGTAATTGCGCGGGCAAAGGCGCGGTCGCGCGCCTCGAGACCCGCATAATCTTCTGTTTCTGCCAAAGCGAGTTCCAGCGCTTTTCCATTTGCCACCACATCCATGACGGCCAAGGCCGCGCAGCGTCGCGCCTTCACGGAATCAGGCAGTTTCGCCTCGCGTTGCTGTTTACCTGATTGACGGGAGGGGTGTTCACTATCGCTCATGCGCGGCGCATAGGGGAGTTAAAGACAAAAAGCGACAGGCTAAGTCTGATCCAACCCTAGATATTCCCGCCGAAATAAACATTTCATGGTAAACAAGTCCCAAACGCGGGATTCACTGAATCTTGACGCTGAACCTGTATCACCCATGGTCATCAGGCCGCAGTTTGCGCGTTTGACGGGACAGGAGCGCGGGCTCATAGTTGTGACATTATGAATGACACAACAAGTGAAACACCCGAGACACCTGAGAAAGTTCTAAGCCCTGCTGCAAAGCGGGCTTTGGCTGAAGCAGCTGAACGGCGCAAAGCGCAAGACAGTCTGCCTCCCGGCGAACCCGAAAAAGGCGGCCCCAAAGGTGTCGAACCCACACGCTACGGCGATTGGGAACGCGGCGGGATTGCTTACGACTTTTAAGCGCCCTGTCATCGGCACCGGATATAATTTTTGACCGGTGCGGAGCATAGCCTCCCGCCATTGTGACGTGGGAGTGTGGCACATGCCAACCAAATTGATTTCGAAAGCCCTTTTGGGCGCCTTATCAGCAGCCGTAATGGCCGCACCTGCTTTTGCCGGCGGGAATTGCGGCGGGGCAAGCTGCGAGACGCCTGTTCAGGTGATGCCGTCATATGCGCCGGAGTTTGGGCCGATGACAATCCGTACGGAAAATCCAATGGGGCATTTGCGCTCAGTGAATTTCCAGCGCGCGCCAAATGTGTCCATCATGCGCGTGCATGGCATGGGGCCAACAGCCGGCTTGTCTGATGCGCCTTCAGGGTTCACGGGCGGATGTCACCCGACCAGCACAACCTATTGCCGCCAGGACGGACCGCGTCCCGCGCCAGTACAAATGGCTGCCCCGGCGCCTGTACAAATGGTCGCCCCTGCACCTGTGATCGCCGCGCCGTCCGAGCCGCGCGTCGTTCAGATCGGCGGCGGATATGATCCTTCAAAATTCGCGCCGCGCACTTATGGCGACGCAAGCCTGGTTCCGGGTATTGCTTATCTGCCGACCTCTAGAGTTATTCGCGATCCGGCGGCTGCGCAGCAAGTTCTGGACAGCGGAATGACACGTCCTCAGGACGTCGTTGTACCGGGTATGGGAACTGCGCCTCACTTGGGCATGGTTCGCCAAAACACTCAAATGTTCAGCGGACAGCAATTACGCGCGCCCGGCATGATGATTGCCCCGCCGCGGATGGGACCGAGCTACGGCCGGCCCGGCGCGCCGATCCTTCAACAATCAGGTCCTATGGCCGGAGCTTATGGCTCTTCCGTCGGGGCTGATGGCACATATTGGGAAAAAGTGTCAGGGCCGACGGCTTTCGGTAATACAGTTGCGACCTCGGTGATTTGTAAGCGCCAATTACCGAGACAGGTTGTCAATCCTGTCATTGGTGTTCCGGTTCCTGTCCCCGTTGCTGCTGCGCAAGGCTGTCAGCAAGTGAACGGCGCAGGAAGCCGTTACGGGCAAAACGCGCCCGGCCGCTGGATGCACTAACAAACAACACGCAGACCATTGGCCGCGCAGGGCCAATTGATGTGGGATGAAGCCCTGCTGCGGAAACCAGCGGGGCTTTTTTAATACGGCTCCGATATAAAATTCGCCTTAGAGGTGAATCCTATCGGTTAATTGGCACGTCAATTGCTACTTACAACTCACAAGGCGCAAAATTTGCGCGAATGAAACAATAAAGGTGGGTTATGGTCTCCCGAATTTTCAAAATCGCCGCAACAACAGTTGCCGCACTTTCTCTCGCCGGCGCAGCTTCAGCTGGCTGTGGTTCCAGTTTATATTGCGGTGACGCCGGGTCGTCAGCCTCGCAAATGTCCGGTTACAGCACGGTTGGTTCAAATAGCTATGACGCCGGCTCTACGCGTTATACGCCGTCAACGTCTTATACGACAACGATGAGTTCAACGCAGGCAGATGCTTCCTATGGATCAGGTTCTATCAGCCAAACCTATTCCGATAGCAGCACATATAGCTTTTCCGGCTCAACAGCCTCTGTTCAAGGTCTTGGATATAATGAGAGCCTGCAAGCCACGAATTGCCCCGTAAATGTCTACGGATCCGGCGAAGGCACCGTTGTTGGGTGTTACAATGTTGTGAAGCCTGTCCCGCAGACAAGCTATTACCGCGTTGTCCGCCCGGTCGTTTATGTGCGCTACCCTGTTCCGGTTGCGGTGCCTTATGCATCGCCCTGTAATACAGTGAAACACTTCTCCCGTTACGGAGACTTCCACACAGGCGGGCCGCGTCCGCGTTGCGGCTAAGCTTTACAGCGATATGACTATCAAACCCGTTTTCTTTGAAGGCGGGTTTTTTAATGCTCAACGCTCAGGAATTTATTAAAGTCAGGAATTTATTAAAGTCAGGGATTTATCAAAGTATAGCCGGGTTGCTTCATCGGCCGGAAAAAAGAGCTCGACACGCCGTTCGCTCATCGCAACATCCTGAGCCGTTGTGAATTCAGCGAGCATCGTAAACAATGACAAATCATGGCCATCGGCTCTCACGTTCATTGTTAAATAGGGCTCTTTAGCGCCGAAAGAGCGCTGGTCCATTTTCGCACATCGTGGGTCATCAGCGAGTTTTCTATAGGTTTGCGCCAATTTTCCGGTGGGGCCCAGACGCGACGCTTCCAATTGCAGCCGCGTCAACGTCCAAGCCGCAATGACGTCCCAGTTCAAAAAAACTGACTCATTGGGGTCATCGTTCAAAAGCGCATCAACAACATTGGCCGACCCATTAAACGGCAAGACCTGCATCATATGAACTGCAGGAACATTTCCGCCAATGATCTGCCAGTCGCCGTCGATGATAATCGCAGGATAGGGCGAATGGTTCTCAAGTATCATCGCCATCGCATCCATCATCGGCTTTAGATTTATATCCGACAGATCATGCGCCGGAAATTCAGGCGCAAAACCCGCGGCAAGAAGCGCATCATTTATGATAGGCTTGGGCATCTCCAACACCCGCCCAAAGGTCAGGACCGATCCCCGGCTTGGGTTTGATCGGCCGGTTTCAAGAAAACTAATATGCCGAGACGATATGCCAGTCTCCACCGATAAAGATAATTGGCTGAAACGGCGGACGGATCGCCAATGTCGAATAATGTCGCCGAAGTTCTTTTTCATGAGGGGATATTACAGATTGAAACGAGCAATGCACTTACCTCCCGGGTAATTGTTTTCAAATTTGAAGCGCTTAGGTTTGCGGAAAACAAAGGACTCCATCATGACGTTACTGACCCTCTTACCCATTCTTGCCATTATACCCGTTGTGATAATCACGATTGCCGCCATGCAGATGAAGGACCGTCTGCCAAGAAACATTTGGATAGTTCCGGCATTTTTTTGCGCCGCCCTCACCGCTTGGACTATTCCCGCCGCTATCAAAGAAGGCCCGCTCGGGTTTTTTGCGGCACAGTCACAAACCTTGTGGGGCAATCAAGTGTGGTTTGATCTTCTCATGGCGCTGACCATGGGGTGGGTTTTAATTTTGCCGCGCGCAAAAGCGCTTGGAATGAAATTGCCGTTCTGGCTGCTTTCACTCTCCTTGGGCTCTATCGGATTCGCGGCGATGCTGGCGCGTATGTTATATCTGCAAGAAAAACGTGGACAAATTTAGACGCCCAATACTCAAACGCCCAATACTTAGACGCCCAATACTTAGGCAGACAACATTTCTTTCGCAATGGCCAGAGCCGCAGCCCGGGGGTCTTCAGCTTGCGTGATGGGACGGCCGATCACGAGATGGGACGCCCCTGACGCAAGCGCGCTGGACGGTGTCGCGATCCGTTTTTGGTCGCCCGCATCTGCGCCTTTAGGCCGGACGCCGGGCGTGACCACTAAGAAGTGATCCGGGACAACGGCGCGAATGGCCGCAGCTTCCAAAGGCGAAGAAACAACACCGTCAATGCCGGCCTCGAGCGCCTGTTCGACGCGCCGCATAACAAGGGACTCCGCATTATCATTATAGCCTATATCCTTGAGGGCTTGTTGATCTAACGACGTTAAAACCGTCACGCCCAAAATCTTGAGCGAGGCGTTGCCGCGTCCGGCCACGGCAGAGCGCATGACATCCGGCCGCGCATGCACAGTCAAAAGATCTGCATTGAGGCCCGCGATAGACCGCGTGGCTTTTTCAACCGTCACGCCAATATCGTGAAATTTGAAATCGTAAAAAACGTTTTTCCCCATAGCCTTCAGACGTTGGCCAAGTTCTACGCCCCCAATCGGCAGCAGCTGCAGCCCAATTTTGTAGCTTTGGACTGCGTCGCCCAATTTCTCGACCATCGCCGCAGCCTCCGCCACATTTGGAAGATCCAGCGCGACGAAGCACCTTGCATCGCTTTCTGTTGCGGTGGGTTGGGCTGTTTGGGTGGGGCGGGACATTATTCGGCCTTTCGATATTTACGGCTACCTGAATTCATGACCTTACGGCCAAGCCACGGCGCCCAGCGATTAAGCCTTGCCAGAAAACGGTTCACGCGGCCCGAAATAAAGACAGCCTTATTGTCCTCAAGCGCATCTGCCGCGAGGCGCGCGCACATATCGGCCTTCATCACCATAAAATCCGGCAAGCTGTTTATGCCTTCGCGGGTGCCGTTCACATCATGGAATTCAGTCAAAACAAATCCCGGACAAAGCGCCGACACATGCACGCCCTTATTCAGCATCTCGGCATTCAGGCTTTCAGAGAATTTGATGAGATAGGCTTTGACGGCGGCATATAATGTATGGCCTTTGGAGCCCGGCATATGTCCGGCCAGACTGGCCACTTGCATGACGCGCCCAAATCCGCGCTCCACCATGCCCGGCAGCAGGGCGCGGGTGAGTTCAACGGGGACGACGGTCATCAAATGATTGAACCGTTGATGGTCCTCCCACGCGCTCGCCAAAAATGTCCCCGGATGCCCGTAACCGGCATTATTTATCAAGCCGTCGACCTGTACCCCGCCGAGGGCGGCCATCAGGTCTTCTACAGCCGTTTCGGAAAATAAGTCCGCCGCGATGATCTGGCTATTCGTGCCGTGGCGCGTATTAAGATCTGCGGCAAGAGCCTGCAAACGTTCTTCGCGGCGCGCGACCAAAACCAAGTCCCATCCGCGGCTGGCATATTCATGGGCTAAAGCCGCGCCAAGTCCGGCGGACGCGCCGGTAATTAATATTCTGCGGGTCAATTCGCTCTCCTGAACATTTTCTCATTTGATCTAGCGGAGTTAGTCCGCTTCTAAAAGCCTCATGACGAAAACTATTTTAGTCTCTCTTATTCTATCCACCTGTTTCGCGGCTAGTTGCGCCTCAAATAATACAGGCGAGAAATTTGCGGAGGACGATTGCCGCACGCTCACAACTTTATTTAAAGATCAGAGCCTAAATAGCGCTGCGACCGGCGAGCCCTTTGATAACAACTTAGAGCCGGCAAAGTCCCAAGACAAATTTACTTGGCCTTGGGGAAATGGCGAGCGCAATGAAGACAAGATCAGCAAGGAACGGGCCGCCATGAGAAAAGCCCATAGCCGAAAAACTTGCGCCCAATAGCGTTCAGGCGCTAAGGCTGATTTATGCCATCAGCACTCATACTCGGTCTTGTCATTCTTGCGCTTATCGGCGTCGGCGTTGTTCTTATATATAATGTGCTCGTCTCAAAACGCGCATTGGTGGATAATGGCTGGTCCGATATTGAGGTGCAACTTAAACGCCGTGCCGACCTCATCCCGCGCCTTGTCGAAACGGTAAAAGGCTATGCAGCACATGAACGGGATTTATTTCGCGAGGTGGTTGAAGCCCGGAACTCTGCTCTGGCGGCAGGCAATGATGTGACGAAGCGCGGCGGGGCAGAATATAATCTGGCCACGCAAACCCCTCGCCTGCTTGCGCTGAAAGAAGATTATCCCGAACTGAAATCCAATGAGAATTTCCTCGAGCTGCAAGAGGAGCTGTCGGAGACGGAAGATAAAATCGAAATGGCGCGTAGGTTTTACAATGGAGCCGTGCGGGAGATGAACATCAAGGTGAAAAGCATCCCGTCGAATTTTGTTGCCGGCCCTTTTGGGTTTCGGGAACAGCCTTTCTTTGAAATCGAACCGTCCGACCGCCTCGCGCCAAATGTAAGTTTTGACTAATGCGCATTAGATTTTTTTTACTCACAGTCTTTGCGTTTTTTGTTTGCGCCTTCAGCACAGCCGCCTTCGCCCAAAGCCCCGGTCAGGAATATTTTGACAGCGCGGATATAACCGTGCGCTTTGCTAAAGACGGCAGCCTGAGCATTCGCGAAGAATTGAATTATGTAAAACCGCGCGGCGTCACAAAACGCGGGATTTTTCGGGAGCTTCCGACCCGCGTTAAAGAAGGCGATGTCGAATATAATAGGTCTTATACGCTCACCCTGGCGACACGAAACGGGGGGCGCGAAACCGTCACGAACCAATCCAACAACGGGACGCTCGTCTGGCGTTTGGGGCGTGGCGATGTTTTTCTGGAAGAAGGCGTTCAGGAATATATCCTTGAATATAAGTCTGATGATGATTGGATTTTCCGCTTTGATGATTTGGATGAAGTGAGATGGAATGTCTGGGGCGAATATTGGGGTTTCCCGCTGAAGAAGCTGACAGGCCGCATCATCCTGCCAGAGGGCGCCTCGGCGAAACAAATCGCAGCCTATAGCGGACAATATGGGCGTACGGAAAATGATATTAAATTTACGCAAAATGGAAATATTATAGAATTTGAATCCACCGAACCTCTCGCCGCGCGAGAAGCCGCAACACTTTCGGTGGGTGTTGAAAAAGGGGTATTTGACCCGCTCTCCGCAGCTGAAAAACAAACCCGCTGGTGGCGCGCGCATGGGGCGCTGGTAGGCCTGGTCCTATTAAGCCCCGCAATTTTGCTCTTTTACTTTCTTAACTGGTCACGTGTGGGCCGCGACCCCGTCAAGCCTCCCGTTTTTGCACGATATGAGCCGCCTAAAAATTACTCGGCAGCGGCCGCACATCGTATTTTGAACAAAGGTATTCGTGGCGACTCAGCCATTATCTCAACCTTACTGAGCCTTGCTATCAAAGGGCGTCTGAAAATTGATGTCACTAAAAAAGAAACAATTCTGAGTTTCCTACCGCAATCGGCCCATAAGCATGGTGAATTAAATGCCGAGGAAAGTATTTTATTCTGGAATATATTCGGACGCACACGGAATGAAGTCGTCCTTCGAAAAAAGACACCCAACAGTCGTTTCCACAAAGCGCAAATGCGCTTCGATATGGGGCTCAATAAGGATTACTCGACTGATTATCGTCGAATAAATGGAAAATATATCGCAATGGGTATCGGCTTGACGGTGCTTGGCCTTGTGATGGTATTTTCATCTTTCTTGATACCGAGCTCCACTGTGTTTTGGGCCTTGGTGGCGGGACTTATTCTCATGAATATTATTTTCATGTTCTTAATGCCTGCCCCGACAAAAAAGGGCGCGCAAATCACGTCGGAGATCGAAGGCTTTAAGCTCTATTTGGAAACCGCAGAAAAACTGCGGCTGAACGCGGCGGAGGTCGGGACAGACCAAGTGCCGCCCATGACGATTGAACGCTATGAGTCTTTTCTGCCCTATGCCGTCGCGCTCGGAGTAGAAAAACCTTGGACAAAACATTTCGAAAAGACCCTTCCCCATGTCGCAGAAACCTATGACCCCGGATATTATAATAGCTATCGCGGCGGCGGTTTTGGCAGCGGCGGAGGCGGTGCCATCGCGCGTGACATGGTCAAATCACTCTCTTCGGGCGTAGCGTCTGCACGCCCCGTTCAAACCAGCAGTAGCGGATCATCTTCAGGCGGCGGCGGGTTTTCAAGCGGCGGTGGATTTTCGGGCGGAGGCGGAGGCGGCGGAGGCGGCGGAAGTTGGTAAGCCTCAGGCGCTTCGGCTGAAATCTAATCGAGGCTCCGACAAGAGCAACTCTTCGATATGTTGAAATAGGTCGGCTTGCCTCACGGGTTTTGTCAGAAACAAACTCGCTCCGGCCTTGATGGCCTCAATGTTGATGTCTGGGTCATCATCGGCAGTTAATGCAATGATTGGAATATCCTTGTGAGGCGATTTGGACGTTCGAATGCATCGTAGCGCTTCTACCCCGTCCATGGGAGCCATATGGACATCCATAATGACAAGATCGAAGGCTTGTTTATCAAGAGCGCTTAAAGCCGATAATCCGTCGACGGCCTCGCCGCAGATGAAGCCTTGGGTTTCAAGAATAAGCCGTAAAATTTCTCGATTACTATGAATATCATCGACAATAAGGATGCGCCGATTGGCGCCTGATGTCTCGCGCGGGGTTAGGAGTCCGGTCGAAACGGGAGTCTCTTCATGATGTAAGCGCCCGACCTGCATAGGTGCCGGCTGCATCAAATCTACATACTCTCTTTTTGGAGCATTTGGTCCGGTCATGACCGGGTCGCCCAGTTCGTGAGAACTCTGTTCCGGGTTCGGCTGATTGATTTCGGCTGCTACGGCCGCGGGAGATGGCGGCGCGGCGGGCTCCCGGTTTACTGGTTCGTGGTCTTGCAGCCCGTTTAATGCCAATTTTGCAGGCGTTATCTCATTAAGGGCCGGCTGCAGGGGAAGCGTTAGGGTAAATTCTGAACCGCGTCCCTCTCGGCTCAAGACGCTTAGCTCGCCGTCCATCATTTCGGCTAACGCATAGGCAATCGCAAGGCTTAGACCTGTGCCCATATGATTGCGCTTGCGGCCGGCGTCAGCCTGCATAAACGGCGTAAATAGTCGGGATTGGACCAGCTCACTCATGCCTTGGCCTGTATCAGCAACGATCGCTGTTAAAGTGCTTGGCTCCGTTTTCGACGCGGTTATATGGAGATGAACCCGTCCGGAATTGGTGAAACTCACCGCGTTAGACAACAAAATATTGATACATTGTAAAATGCGCGCCTCGTCAACATGATGGTCGGTGATTGCCGGGTCGACAAATGCCGTGAAGGTCAGGTTTTTGGCGCGTGCTTTCTGCTCCCAATGTTCAGGTATAGATGCCAAGGATGCGCCTAAATCTGCATCATGTGGAACGAGTTTTAGCTCACCCGCATCGATCCTGGCCATGTCAGTAAGAGATTCAACAACGGAGAGAAGTTCATTTCCGCTACTTAAAACAATACCCGTTTTTTTGCGGATTTCCTCATCTTCATGATGATTTGCCAGAAAGTCAGAGATACCGATAATTCCGTTCAACGGCGTTCGCAGCTCATGGGAAATCATCCCGAGAAATTCTGATTTTAGTTTTTCGGCGGAGGCCGCTTCCCGCGTTTTTATCTCCAATTTCCGCAGAACACGGCCCCGGTAACGGGAGAAAAGAAATCCGGCTAACATGACCAGCCCCATTAGAACGGTAAGCACCGTCAAGGCCCGGTTTAGATTGCTTTTCCGTTTAATGGTAAGCGCCTGTAGTTGTGACTCTCGGGCGGCTGCGGTCTCCCGTTCAGCTTGTCGTTCGTGTGTATTCTCTAGTTCAGCAAGCATAGCCGTCGTATCGCGCGAATTATTTGCATAAAATTTCTGAGCTTTAACATCTAACTGACGATTATAGAGCTGCGTGGCGTATTGGCTATCTTCGGCTTGGGCTAAAAGAAAGGCGAGGTAGAGAGCACTCTGTCGAGTTTCGGAGTTCAGCATATAAGTTCGGTCCAAATTGACGTCTGCTAAATTCGCCACTTCTCGCGCCTGGCCCAGTTTTCCCTGCCCGGCCAGAGCAATAGCCTCGTTTACGCGGGCAATCCGGATAACTGTAGGGTTTGACGCGTTTTTGATGGACATTCTCGCGTAGTCCAATCCATCTTCATAGAGTCCATCGGAGTTCATAACGCCGGCAATCCGCATTTCCGATAAACCTGCTACGCTGGACGAATGAGTTTTTTCGATTTCTAATAGCTGTTGAATGAGGTAAAGTTGAGCTCTGTGATTCCGAGCTAACGAATAAGAATAAATCAAATTATTAATGAGATCGACTTCCACCCTTGAGTCAGAATTTTCTTCCGTCAGATGCAGATATTCAAGCGAGGCATTTAGCGCTAATTCGCTATTACCCTGCAAATTATGCAGATGCGCAATCGCTGAGATCGCACGGCTTTTTGCATAAAAGATATATTCCTCATTTCGAGGGTCCGGTTTCATCGGAATCAATGAAAGCGCAAGCTGTGCTTTCTGTAAAGCCGCTTGCCGCTCTTGGCCCGTTCCGTGAATATATGATAAGAGTGACAAAGCTAAGTAGCGCTCAAACCAGTTTCCTTCACTCGTGTAGTCTATTAACGCGGCTTGAATTTCTGAGGATGTCGCCCCCCGGTTTAGTAAAGCAGCATAGGCCGTGTATAGCTCCGGCAGACGATTTAGACTTAGCGCGCCACGTTCTTGATCGACGGCTCTAAAACTTTCAACAGCGCTCAAGATCTCTCGAGACTTATTCGAAAGAGAAGCCTTATGCAGCTGGTCTACAAGGCCTAAATAGGCTCGGTCCACCGTAACGGGTTCTGGAGCGTTCACATCAAGAGTTGGTTTTTCAGTCGTTCTGTTTCGCACGATCTCGATGATTTCTACCAGGCGGGGGTCGAGATTTTCTTTTGCAGCCGTGATTTGGGCGAATGCAATATTTGCGGGCATCATCAACCCAAGACAGATTACCCAGGCCTTCATCGCGCGGCGTAAAGTATGATATGTGCAATTGTTGGACATTATTTTGAACATTAATGTTCCAAATGTCTTAAAATTTAATGGCTTGCAGCAAAAAGGTTGCAAGTATTAAGAATAAAAAAAACCCGCCTTCTGGCGGGTTAGAGTCTCAGATTTTGACCTAAACTATAGGTCGATGATGATTGGCAGTCCGCCGACAACAACTTCAAGTTCTTCTGTAGACAATTCACGCATATCATTTTCCTTTGCTAAATAAAAAATTTACAAAGACCCCACTTCCTTGCAGCACAACTCCCCACAGCCTGCTGAAATACTAAAAGCGAGTTTCATGCCATCTGGCAAGAAGAATGTTTCAGTTCAGCGCATTTAATGGTTAATATGCAATTAAAAATAGCAACGACAATCAAGGGTGGCAAGTAAATTCGTTAGATAGTTGATTTTTCAATCTTTTTTTTTGCAAAGTGGGCTTCGAAAACTTAGTCACGAATCGACGAAATTCGAATTATTCGATCACTGGCGTCGAGGAAAGCCGGGCGATGTGCCACGATGATACGCGTGATAGGCAAATCCCGAATAATTTTAACAATGGCGCTTTCGGTCTCAACATCCAGATTGGCAGTGCCCTCGTCCAGGAACAATACCTTGGGGTTTTGATAGAGTGCGCGGGCAAGCAGCACCCGTTGACGCTGACCGCCTGACAAGACCGAGCCCATATCGCCGATTTGCAGCTGATAATTCATCGGCAACGCCGCAATAGTCTCATGAATTTGCGCGGCTTGAGCGGCCTTATAGACGCGCTGCATATCAATTTCCGGATCAAAGAAACTGATATTATCGGCCAAAGTCCCCGAAAGCAGACGATCATCTTGCATCACAACGCCTATCTGGCTCCGCCAATTTGCTCGGTCAATGTCGCGCAAATCTTGTCCGTCAATGCGCACGGCTCCTTTGACGGGGTCATAAAGTCCGAGCATCAACTTCATCAATGTCGTCTTGCCGCCGCCGGAAGGCCCCGTGAGCGTCACCATTTCTCCCGCCGCAACGTCGAGTTTAAAATCCGTAAGAACCCAAGGGTCGGTATCGGCGTATCGGAAGCTCACATTTTCAAGCGATACAGCGCCTTTTAGCGCCTCAAGCCTAGCGTCGCCGGATTGATCGGCGTCTGTTTCTTCAAATATGATATCGGACAAGCGGTCCAAATGCAGGGAGAGGAGATTAAACTCGATGCCCTTTTCCAAGAGCTGCACAACCGCGTCGGTGAAATATTGACGATAGGCCAAAAAGGCGACGAGCATCCCCAGGGTAAAACCGCTTCCGCCATCTCCTTCGGGACCCAGCATCAGGCTCACGGCTGCCCAGACGACCACCACAACTTGCAAGCCCGTCAGCAAGGTTTCGAAAAACTTTCGCGCCACGACCCACTTGCCATATCCCACATTCGCATTGATGAAATCCGTATAGAGATTACGCCACGCCGCTTCACGCTCGGCCTCGCGGCCAAACATTTTCACGGTCGTTATGGCGCGGATACTTTCAATGACATGAGAGTTTTCCAGCGCTTTGGCATAGATGCTCTCTTCCTGCGTGCGCCGCAGATGCGGATAGATGACCCATGTCGCCAAAATCAACCCCAGCACAGACGCCAAAACAATTCCGCCTAGGATGGGGGAATACAGAAACATTACGATGAGCATCAGTACGGCCATAACGCCGTCAATTAAAACGGCCGGTAATGATTTCGTCAGCGCCTCTTGAATAGGTACCGTGCTGCCCATACGGCTGATAATATCTCCGACATGACGGCGTTCAAAATATCGCGCCGGGAGGCGAATGAGATGCCGGAATACATTGCCGACCATTTGCAGGCTCATTTGATTGCCATATACGAGAATTGCCCAGCCGCGCACAGCCTCTGCAATCGCCCGCAAAATCACGAGCCCGCCAAAACCTATCGCCAACGCCACCAAGAGCGCGTTATCCCCGCGCGGCAGGACAGCATCGACAACGAGCTGTAGGTAAAAAGGCGAGAGCAAAACAATCGCTTGCAGGATGACCGATAAAATCAGCGTCTGAGTTATCGCGCGTTTGAGACCGACCAGCTTATCCCAAAGCAATGAGATACGCGGCCGTATCCGCGCTTGAACGGCTTTGAAATCAGCCTGCGGCGTGAATTCCACCGCGATCCCCGTGAAATGGTTAGACAGCCGCGAGAGACTCATTTTGCGGAGCCCTACACCCGGGTCAATAATTTCTGCTTGGCCACCCTTGATAGATTTCAACACAACATAATGGTTGAGATCCCAATGGAGCATGGCCGGGAGTTGTAATTTTTGCAAATGGTCCATGTCCAGCCGCAGCGGACGCGAAGAGAGTTGCAAGCCATCCGCTATGGAGATGACGGATTTTAATGAGGCACCAGTCATAGACACCAAGTGCTTTCGGCGCAGCACATTCAAATCAATATCATGGCCGTAATAACGCGCAATCATCGCCAAGCACGCGAGGCCGCATTCGGACATTTCCGTCTGCAAAATTACCGGGAGTTTCCCTGCGCCTAAAACTGCCATCCTTAGGGCTGCCCGCCAAAGAGCCAATCGACCAACCGCAATGCCCCCTCGTCGGTTTGAACGTCACAAAGGAAAAGAACCGCCAAGCAGATCACGACCAAAATAACCAAGAGAGCCGTTATCATCCACGTCGCCGGCGGCGCTTGAAGGCGAACGTCTCCAAACAATGCCCGAGAACGATGGGCCAGCGCTTCTTTGCGGTATAAATCAGACATACCTCTGGGTTAAGAAGCGTCGGCGCAGGGGTCAAGATGAAAGGGTTAACCGACGTTGAAACTTAATTTTCGTTTCAAGGCCTTAACAACAACAGGCCGCGCTTTGGACGTCTGAAAAAGCGTCGGGACGGCATTCAAGAACGGGTTGGTTGCCCGCCTACCTGTTGTGGACACCATTGTCTTCATCCGCGCGCCGGATTCAAGATACGCCAGTAGGTCCAAAGCAAAGCTTCGATTATAAGCCCACAGGCTCTCACCCTTGTATGTTATTTGAAAATGCGCCTCTTCGGGCCAGTTCAAAACATGACGGCGCACGCTTGGACAGGCGTTACACTTCAACACACCCCAATCATCGTAAGAGTCAAAGACAGCTTTGTTTCGGCCAATATATCTATATCGAACCGATGTCCAAGACGCAGGCGAATATCCGTCTGGCAGGTCTTTTATATTTGCGATACCATTTGAAACGCCGGGAAAATGTAGCACCACACGATGAAATTGCGCAGACCGGCCGCGCCACTCTATGACTTTGAAATCGGTTGAAGCTTCAAAATGGACTTTATCAGCGTTGTTTAGAACACGCGTCGCGGGCGCAAATGAAAACCCCGCCAGAGTCCCACAGTCCGGACAATTGATATCGAGAACAATCGTCAATGACCCGCGCTAGCTGTTTTTTTCATAGGCATTTACAATTTTGCCGACGAGCGGATGACGCACGACATCACTGGCGAGAAATTTAATTTGCTCAATGCCTTTAATGCCCTCGAGAATGCCCAGCGCATGGGCCAAGCCCGACTGTTGTCCGCGCGGTAGATCAGTCTGGCTAGGGTCGCCCGTGACAGCATATTTCGCGCGCTCGCCGAGGCGCGTCAGCACCATCTTCATTTGCGGCACGGTCGCGTTTTGCGCTTCGTCGATCACAACAAAAGCATCGGATAATGTTCGCCCGCGCATAAAGGCCAAAGGCGCAATTTCGATGTCTCCGGCGGCGCGGCGGCGGTCGACCTCTTCTTTGCCCAAGACCATGTTCAGTGAGTCCCAAATGGGCTGCATATAAGGATCGACTTTTTCATTCAGGTCACCCGGCAAAAAGCCGAGCCTCTCGCCTGCCTCAACTGCAGGGCGGCAGGCGATGAATTTCGTAATCTCGCCGCGCGCCAATAATGACGCGCCGTAAGCTGTCGCCAAAAAGGTTTTCCCTGTGCCCGCAGGACCAACACCAAAGGTAATGGTTTCGTCCCGCATGGCGTGGATGAATTTTTCTTGGCGCGGCGTCTTGGGCACAATCGGGCTGCGGCGCGGAAAAGGAATAATGGCATCCACCGTTGCGGCCTTGACTTTACCCTTGCCCATCGCGCGAATGAGCGCGCGAATATCAGACGGGCCGCAGGGCCAGCCGCGTTCAAGTCGTTGATAGATTTCTTTCACGAGCTCCCCTGCTCGCGCACGGCTGGGGCCGTCGCCGTTAATATGTACAGCGGCGCCCGGGGCCTCGATGTAAACGCCAAAGGCCTCTTCGATTAAAGCGAGATGCGCATGGTTCGCCCCGCATAATCGCCGCACCAGCTCGGCATCATCAAATTCAAAAATTTCAGTCTGTTTGCTCATAAGATTCGCATAAGCTGCGGCGCATAAAAAAGCGAGAGCGGAATTCAGGGCTTAACCTCCATCCGGACTTGAATAATGGCGGCTTTCCGCATTATGAAGTCATAACCCCTTCATCGGAGATATCATGACAGAGACAGCCGCCCCCAAAAAAGATCCCGCCAAAGGTTTTCTAGGTTGGGTGGAACGCACCGGCAATAAACTGCCGGATCCTGTCTTTATCTTTTTCTATTTGATTATTTTCCTCGTAGTTATTTCCGTTATCTGCAAACTCTTTGGCCTAACGGCGCAGCATCCGACAAAGTTAAATGCAGACGGAACACCGGAACTGATTAAATCGGCTTCCCTATTATCCGCTGAAAATATTCAGCGCCTTTGGGTTGAGATGCCCAAAACGTTTACCCATTTCCATCCTCTTGGTTATGTCCTTGTGGTTATGCTCGGCGCGGGTGTGGCTGAAAGATCGGGATTATTTGCGGCGGGCATCCGCCAAGCGGTTCGCGGTGCGCCCTTGTTTCTTTTGACACCCGTCGTCGCCTTAGTCGCGATGCTGTCTAACCATGCGGCAGACGCAGGTTATGTGGTGATGATACCGTTAGCCGCCATTTTATTCGCCAGCGTTGGCCGTCATCCTATGGCTGGCATTGCGGCCGCCTTTGCCGGCGTGTCGGGCGGATTTTCCGCCAATATTTCTCCGGGTCAATTGGATGCCCTTCTCTTTGGGATCACAGAAGCCGCCGTTGAAGGCTCCAGCCTAGACCCGAGTTGGACGATGAATATCGCAGGTAACTGGTGGTTTATTGGGGCGCTGATGGTGATTTACCTGCCCACTATTTGGTTTGTGACGGATAAAATAATCGAACCGCGCTTGGGCAAATGGGTCCCGGATGAGCGCCAAGCCGCAGAATATGGGCAAGAGAACAAACCTCTGACAAAAGGGCAGAAAAAAGGCTTGTCCAATGCTGGTCTTGCGATTCTCGCGGTCTGCTTTTTTTGGGCTTTCATGTCCTTCGCGCCCAATACGCCATTATTGAGTGACGGTCCCATGAAGGATGATCTCACATTTTTTCAACAATGGGCGGGTGTCATCAAATTATTTGCGGGTCTTGTAGTGTTTATCCTAGCGGCCTTTGTGTTTAAATCCGTCAAAATCCAGAACTGGAGGATCCGGCTTGTCTTTGCACTTGTGGTCTTAGGGGTCGCTATCGTCGCATGTTACTTCATTGCTAAAATCGGTCCGGGCTTGTCATCGGTTGGGATCGACGACCAAGAATGGTATGTCACGGCCACACCGTTCTTTCGCTCTCTTGTTGCAGGGTTCATGGTCTTGTTTCTCGCGGCGGGTTGGGCTTACGGCAAAGCCGCAGGCACGATCAACGATCACCGCAGCCTTGTTGAAATGATGGCAGAAGCGATGAAGGACATGGGGTATTATCTTGTCCTCGCCTTTGCTGCTGCGCATTTCGTTGCGATGTTTAATTGGTCAAACCTCGGTCTTATCTCTGCAGTTCACGGTGCGAATGGAATTGAAAATTCAGGCTTGCCGCTTCCTATCACACTTGGCTTGATCGTCTTATTCGTCGGTTTGTTGAATTTGTTTGTCGGCAGCGCATCGGCAAAATGGGCTCTGCTCGCGCCGGTTCTTGTTCCGATGTTGATGCTGGTTGGCATTTCCCCGGAAGGGGCAACAGCAGCTTACCGTGTGGGTGACGGCGCAACGAATATTATCACGCCGCTTATGGTTTATTTCCCGCTTATCCTGATCTTTGCCCAGCGCTGGCAGAAGGATTTCGGTATTGGCAGCCTAACGGCGATGATGCTCCCCTACTCGCTCTGGCTCTTGGTGACAGGCGTCATCCTGATGATGATATGGATCTTCCTCGGCATTGATTTGGGACCGGGCGCACCGATGGCCTATACTTTGCCGGGATAGGTTTAATTTAAACCCTTAGCTGCACTTTATTTTTACACTTATCAGGCAACGAGGTTTCGAGTTAACTCCGGGACCTTCACATGCCGCTTCATTTAAAACCTCGCCTTTTTATCTTTGCGGTCTCCGCCGCCATGTTGTCTGCGTGCGGGGGCGGGGGCGGGAACATTGCCTCCGTAGAATCGACAATTGATACATCCGCGCCGTCGCTGAGCTTTGAGCCTGCCGCGCTAAGCCTTGCCAGCGGCGAAACTGGGTCATCCGTATTTTCGGCAACAGATAATATTGGCATTCGAAGTGGCCCTGACATCACCTGTACGGAAGGCGGCGCCTATTCCAGCGACACATTTACAGCTCCGAGTGTCACCGTTGAGACCATAAGCATTTGCACGGCCACGGCGACGGATCCATCCGGTAATACGGGGACGGCGACCCTCACCGTGACGATTGCCGCGCCGAACCAATCCCCAACCGCGGAGGCCGTAAGCAACAAGTCAATCGTTTCAGAAGGACAGCCCTTTGTTTTGGATGCATCTAGCTCCAGTGATCCTGAGGGAACGGCGTTAGAATATAGCTGGACGCAAGTAGACGGTCCTGCCGCCGAGTTGTCGAGTGTGACCGGCGCCATAATCGAGGTCACGGCCCCCTTGTTAGGGGCTGACGCAACACTTGAATTTGAAGTCACAGTGACGGACGGAGAGGAGGAAAGCTATCAATTGGTTTCAATAGACGTCGAAGCGCTTAATATGCTGACGATTTCGGGCTGGGCTCCGCCAAATACGGGCGGCGTCTATACAGCGCAGATTGCGGGCATCACATCCCCCGCAGAGGGTGGATTTCGCACCCATTTGGGCACAAACGGCTTTTTTAGCGGCGGGACAGAATCGCAACACTTCGATGACAATATGGAGCCCATTGGTTTGCCATCCCAAGCGACAATACGACCGGTGACAACGCCGGAAGTTGGACGTCTTACCCATAGCGTTCAAAGCGGTGAGCGGGCCTATTATATCTACCAATCATTCTCCTATCCGAGAAATGAGCCGGAACGCCCTGGATTTACAATCCTGCCGGATCGACCGGAGGGCGAGTTGGAAAGCTTTGGCGCATTGATCGCAGATGGCCCTCGAGACGGTGCATTTCCTATTCACCTATCGGCCAGCGCTTATTCTGATGAACGCCTTATCTCGGCCATTTGGATTTCCGGGCCAGATGAACCCGTTCAAATTGATAGTTTCATACACTCACCAGATGGATCACAAATCCGAGTTCCTATTGTCGGACCGACCACAGACTACGTCGGCGTTCCTATAGTCGCCCAAACAAGTGAAACGTCCTATTTAGTGGCATGGGCGCAAGGGTCGACTGACCCCTTGGTTTCCCCTCTCCTAGGCCGCCAAATTACCGGAGACGGCGCGCAAAGCGGAAATACCTTTCCAATTAGTGATCCGTTGGGGATTACTGCCTTCCCGTCAATGACCAGATTATCTGACGGACGCATTCTCGTGGTTTGGAATGAGGCTTTCGAATACCCCCTCAGCGAAAAACGGGCCATACAAGGCCGAATATTAGATACTGACGGTACATTTGAGACCGATATTTTCACAGTTCATACAATGAAAGACCCCGAAGACCTGCTTGGCGAAATTAGTGTTAAAGCCATGAAAGATGGTCAGGCGCTAGTCACCTGGTGGAGTCAGGACAGAGAATCCATTGAGGGTGTCTCGCGTATCCAAGCCGTGCAAATACAAGCTTTGGCTATTGGTTCAGTTGGCGAACCCATTTCCAATATTTTCAACCTGCATGCGGAGCAAATAGAACCGGATGCGGTAACATTCTCTCCAATCGACGATATGCGAGTTGCTATCTCAATCGACAATCGTGCTTTGGTTGGATGGAACTATCTATCGGCTGATATCATTGAAGAAAGCTACTACTCAGACTTCCTCCCCATCGGACGTTAATGGTCCATGAGCGTATAACAACTAAGCCAAAACTCCCACCAGCGAATTCCGCCCGGCTTCCTCGATCTTCACATCTACAATCGTTCCAACCAACTCTTCCGGGCCGTCGAAATGCGTGCCTGTTAGGTATGGCGAGCGGCCAAATAATTGCCCGCCTTTGCGCCCCTTTCCCTCAACCAACACTGAGAGCGTTTTTCCGATGAGGGATTTATTATGGGCTTCTTGTTGCGCGTAGAGCAGCTCTTGCAGGCGGACGAGGCGCGCCTGTTTCACCTCTTCCGGCACTTGGCGCGGCATAGACGCGCCGGGGGTTCCGGGGCGGGTTGAGTATTTGAAACTGAAGGAAGAGGCATAGCCGATCTCCTCGACGCATTTCATCGTCTCTTCAAAATCCGCCTCAGTCTCACCCGGAAAGCCGACGATGAAATCACCGGACAACGCGAGCTCGGGACGGGCGGCGCGGATTTTCGCGATGAGCTCTTTATAATGCGCGTAAGTATGATCGCGGTTCATGGCGCGCAGGATTTTATTACTGCCCGATTGAATCGGCAGATGCAGGTAAGGCATTAATTTCGGTTCCTCGCCGATGATGCGGATAAGTTCATCATCCATATCGCGCGGGTGAGACGTGGTAAAACGAATGCGGTCAATCCCGCCGATCAGCGCGACATGGCGGATAAGTTGCCCTAATCCCCAATCATTTCCATCGGGTCCTTCAGCCACATAAGCATTCACATTCTGCCCGATCAGCGTGATTTCGCGCACGCCTTGCCGGGCAAGATCGCGGGCTTCGTCCACGATTTGCTGCACGGGGCGGCTGACTTCCGCGCCGCGCGTGTAAGGCACGACACAGAAGGTGCAGAATTTATCACAGCCTTCTTGGACCGTCAGAAAGGCCGAGAAGCCTTTGACGTTACGCGTCTTGGGCAGTTGGTCGAATTTCTCAATCGTATCGAATTCTGTTTCCAATACTTCGCCGGAATTGCGGTGCACCTTGGCAATCATTTCGGGCAGCTTATGATAGGTCTGCGGGCCGAGCACCATATCGACGACGGGCGCGCGGCGCATGATCTCTGCGCCTTCGGCCTGCGCGACGCAGCCCGCCACGGCGACTTTCATCTCGGGTTTGTTTTTCTCTTTATGCTGGCGAATCCGGCCGAGCTCCGAATAGACTTTCTCGGCTGCCTTCTCGCGGATGTGGCAGGTATTCAGAATGACGAGATCCGCATGGTCCGGCGTGTCCACGGGCGCATAACCAATCGGCGAGAGCACATCCGCCATCCGCTCACTGTCATAGACATTCATCTGACAGCCATAGGTTTTGATGAAAACTTTTTTGGTGTTTGTGGGCGGCGTAATGTCAGGCTTGGCAGCGATAATCGCGGCTTCGTTGACATCACGGGGCGCGGATTTATCGCGAGGTGATGTGGGTGACATGATATAAGGTCCTATGTGTGTTGGCGGGCGTATAGATTGAAGACTGAAATTTCACAAGCCTATTGATGACTCATATCAACCCGCCCTATGAAAGTCGAATGAGACGCCATGAATATAATAAGGAAGCATTTTCTCTTTATGAGTTTGAAAGCAAAGCCGCTTGCAGCAAGCTGATTCAGCGTAGTGAGGAGATGGGTTTTGCCGAAGCCGGGATTCAAGACGGCTCTGGGTCAACGATAAATAAGTCTGTAAGAAACAATGACCGAATTATTTTCGAAGATGAAACACTCGCGAATTCAATCTGGGCGAACCTCAAGACCCAAGCCTTTGATGTAGAGCGAGGCTGGGAAGCCACCGGACTAAACCGCAGATTTAGCTTTTATCGATATAGCCGCTTCCAGCAATTCTCGTGGCACCGCGATCAACCCTATCGCCCAAATGAATTAGTTCAAAGCAAGGTCACTTTCATGCTCTATCTGAATGACGACTTTTCCGGCGGCCAAACGGCCTTTGATGATTTTAACGTCTGGCCTGAGACAGGCATGGTCGTCTGTTTTAATCATAAACTCCGACATTGCGGATCTGTCGTGACGGAAGGGATTAAATATGTTCTCAGGTCTGACGTTATGTTTGAGCATCGAGACTAACATCATAACTGAATGGACAGCGGGTATACAATGTGACTATATCACATTATGTTCGTTCGCTCCCTACTCGTCCTTGTTTTCTTTTTTGGCCTAAGTTCGCGAACTTATGCTTGCAGTTGCGCGCCTTGGTCAGGCCATGTCAGCGATTTCACCGAAAGTTATGTAAGTGTTTGGGCTGTACCAACAGAGGGAAGTGTCGTCTCGGAGCGTGTTGGTAGGCCCAGTGATGGTGTAAATTACACAGTCGAAGTATTGGAGGGTTTTAACCGCATCATCCAATCAAAGATAAATCTTCAATCGAGCGTCGCAGACGGAGGAAGCTGTGGGGTACAACTAACATTAGGATTACCTCAATTCATCAGCGCATATAAATATAATTCTGGGCGATATCGAATTTCAACTTGCACTCCTGATCTACCTTACGCCGCGGTGAAGCTATATCTCGAAACAGGCCAAGACACATTCATACCAGAATGGGGGACATGTTATAGCTGGGCAGAGGACTCAACCGTTTACACTCCTCCCATCTTTAATGAAGAACGAGAAGAATGCTCCGTCTGGAAAGGTGTTTATTACAACAGCCCTAAATCGGACCCTGAAAGGGAAGACTGGAAAAAATATAGGCAAATTTGGTGGGATAAAATTAAGTCCACCACACCTTAGAAACTATTCCGCACTCGCAGGCAAAACCTGCTTCGGCGCTTTCCGCCCCTTAAACAACCGCACCAAATAGGTCACGGGAAAGGCCTGCGCGCGAAAGATATCTTTCGGCGCGTCTGATACGCCTTGCGGAATATCGCATGTGCCGGGATCATAATGCGTGCCAAAGGCGAGATCCCAGATCGG
>ENA-ORXR01000831-ORXR01000831.1-marine-metagenome-genome-assembly--contig:-NODE-831-length-37174-cov-9.442785_pt1 | contig 37174 bp, 30 predicted proteins | sample MGYA00237866_ERZ511479 | MGnify/ENA metagenome assembly ERZ511479
ACAACTGCATTTTCAATATCTTCTACTGATTTTACATATCCTAAGCCCCTGACAAAATATTCGGCAAGATTGATTTCAAGTGTTTGAGCACCAATATCTAAGTTGCTTTCTTTTATGGCTTTCATTACCTGGTTCAGTGTAATACCATATACTCTCATCTTGTCAGGTATCACATCCACTTGATATTCCTTAACAAATCCACCGATGGAAGCTACTTCTGAAACACCCGAAGCAGAGGACAAGCCGAAGCGTACATAGAAGTCCTGAATAGAACGCAATTCGTGTAAATCCCAACCACCAGTAGGATTGCCTTGTTCGTCTCTGCCTTCTAAAGTGTACCAGTAGATTTGTCCTAATGCGGTTGCATCTGGACCTAAGGTTGGCTGTACATCGTTGGGCAGGAGATTGGCAGGTAAAGAGTTTAGTTTTTCAAGTATCCTACTTCTACTCCAATAAAATTCAACACCTTCATCGAAAATGACATAGATACTCGAAAAGCCAAACATTGAATTACTCCGTATGCTCTTTACTCCAGGAATACCCAATAAGGAAGTGGTTAGTGGATAGGTGATCTGGTCTTCTACATCTTGTGGCGACCTTCCCATCCACTTGGTGAAAACGATCTGTTGGTTCTCTCCAATATCGGGTATTGCATCAACTGCTACAGGGTCTCGGGGTAAGCTGTTGACACCAAGGTCAAAGGGTGCGGTAACAACGCCCCATCCAATAAATAGTAGCAGTAGCAACCAAGCGACAAGCTTATTGCCTATAAAAAATTTGATTATTTGATTTAACATTATTCATTTTCATTCTTAGAATTTTACAAATAGGAATAGGTCCACACTGCTACTTAGCGGTATGAAGCATCAATGAAAATGAATGAATCAAATAAGGAAGGTCTGATAGAGTACCTGAACGTCTCTATCGGGTAAGGGTGGTTTGTACTGTGCATAAGGCAGATAGTCAGCTTGCACACTATAGTTAAATACATATACCGCTATAAAAGCAGCTACAAAGTCTAACTGAATATCTTGAACGGTTGCTATTTGCGTAGCTGTGGCATCCAAATCTGATTTCTCAATGACAACCGCTTCGTTATGACAACAGTTGTCTTTATCTGCCTTGCTTATGCCATCTTCCTCCTGGTGACAAGACTTTTTTGTCTGGTGGCAAGGTGGCGTTTCTTGCTTTTCGTGACAGGATTTAGCTTTTCCAAATAGGCTGATACCCTTTAACTGATCTTGACAATAGTGAATATCCATAGAGAATCCCGTTGACGATAGCATCATCAACAAAGCCATCGAAATGGCGGCAATTCTATGTGAAAGACTTCTTGTCATTGATTACAAAGGTAAGAATCTATTAGGACTATTAATTATAACGTTTTGGCGAATATTTATATTATTTGGAAATATTAAATGTCATCCAGCGATTTTCTCCGGTTCTTCGTGATTTTCTTAAATGCCGAAGGTGGCATTCCGGTAATCTTTTTGAATTGAGCTGAAAGGTGAGCGGTACTACTGTAACCCAGGTCAAAAGCTATTTCAGAAATGGTTTTTTCTTCATAGCTCAACAATTCCTTTACTTTTTCTATCCGTTGTTGTAGCAGATATTGCTCTATAGTAATGCCTTCAACACGAGAGAACGTTTTACTCATTTTTGAATAGCTTGTATGCAATTCCTTACTGAGTTCATCAGAGAGGTTGTGATTTGAATGTTGACTGGTATCTGTATAATGTATTTTGTTAATGACAAAAGACTTTATTGCGTTAATGACTTTAGATTCTTCACTGTTTAGTAATTCGAATCCCTGTGCTTGAAGTTTATTGGAAAGTTTCTCCTTTTGTTCTTCGCTCATCTCTCTATCTAATTCTACTATGCCCAATTCTATATGATTGTATTCGATCTGCATATCATTGAGAATAGTACGGACACTGCTCAAGCATCGAGGACAAACCATATTTTTTATTTGGAGTATCATAAAAACCACAAATTATTTTTAGCAAAATCTTCTAATTTATCGGCTTCAAAGAATGGGAATACTTGTGCCACCATTTCAGGGTATTTAATGGTTACTGGTAGATTTTGCTGCTTGACAGATTTCCAATACATTCTGCTGAACTGATAAACCTGGTCTATAATTTCTTTCTTAGTTGCTGGATTGTCAAAGTACCCTTCTTCTGAACAAAACAAATTCAACTTTACAGGAAATGGATTGTCCTTTGGAGCATATCCATTTTCGTTATAACGGGTATTGTTGAACAATAAATGTTTGGTAGGTGCTATGTCTATAATTGTTCCACTCAAAGGCATTAGATTATCGGAATTGGTATCAAACGCCACATAATCTCTACTCTCTGTCTTATTTATAGTAACTACAATTACGGGAATGTCTAAACCTAATTTGCCCAACATCTTTTGTACCGGATCGAGTTCGTCTTTGCTGAATAGCTTGTAGTAATGAATTATAAGTCGCTTTGCATTTTCTCCATTGGTCACTAAGTAGGTCAATATTTGCTTTCTAATAGCACCTACCAATAAATCCATTTCATTGTTACGGAAACAGTCAAAGCCTTTAAATTCTCCTTCGTTGTTGAAACAAATGGCACTTCCCACATATCGGCTTTTCGTGGTAAGTGAATTGAAAGCTCCTACACCTACAATTAATTCCTGTGACGGCTCTCTATCCAATCGCCAGGGGATACCACCAATCTTTGCCAATAGAGCGATAGCGATATTAGGCAAGAAATAGTTGAAATAATCACTGTAAATATTGTCCTTATAAATGACCTGAGAAGTAATACTGTGTTTTAGCAATTCTTCTTTTACTCGATAATAGAGCTTAATTCTTTCTGAATCCGTTTCGTTCTTGTGAACCGGACTTACGTAGATAGCAACATACTGGGTATTCGGCTTTGGGGTAAAATCTATTAAATGTTGCTTTATTTCTTTGATTGCCGTTTCCGGGCTTTCAAATGCAATGCTATCTTCTTTATCAATATGAAATGGCTGCTTGATATATTCCTTTAACGGTTTGAAAACGGTGTAACCGTTTTTCTGATAACCATTATTAAAGTAATTGTACAGCTTAGCCACTGCTTTGGTTCTATCCGGTTTGTGATAGATAAAGAAGAAGCTAATATTATTTGGGTTCTGTGCGGTCTTATATGGACCTAAATTCTTCATCCCTTTTTGTGGGTCTATCTCCGTGCCGTTGTAGAATTTGAGATAATTAGAATTGTAGTTGATCCGAAATACATTATTATCGTGAATGTTGTAAAATCCCTTTTTGTGCAGGGGCACTATGGCTCTGAAATCATCATTGTTGAGATAGGTCGCGTAGAACTCATTAATATTTTTGAAATATGGTTTGTATTTGTTTGCTCTGCTCGGTCTGTTCTGTGGGATTCTAAGAATGTCTTTTAGTGTAGTGGATCATAATGGATAGGCTTCAGTGAGATTTTGTTTTGCTTCTTCTGATAAGTATTTGAACTTGGTTACCTGATTTCTAAACAGAATGGTTTTGAAGTTTTCAGTAGGAATGTTGATCTCTGCAATGCTTTTGACTGATACTTTAGAAACGCCATCATAAGTGAGCAATACGGCCGGGCTATGGCATAAGCTGGAGAACTCTACTTTGATCGTATATTTCTCATAAGCGTTAATTTTCTCATTAGACAATGATTCATTCTTAAACCAGAGCTGTATGTCGCCTACATAGTTTTTCTTGATAGCATCGGCTCTTGTACTGAAATATTCGTGGATTAGAGTTGTATAATAGTGCTTGGCAAATCTTGAACTACTTTTGAAATTTACAGAAGCTGAAAAGTCAGCATTTTCTTCATCTTGAAAATTAGAGTACAGGTACTTTATGTCCTGCAAATCATCTTCATATTCTTCCCAAATAGACTTTGGTAATTCAGCTCTATGAATAGGATAATAACCGTCCTTCTTTTCTTTGGAAAAAGAAAACGCCCTTTCTACTACGGGGTGCTTAAATGGAATGATATTAATTGATAAGGACTGATTAGTGGTCTTATGATTTACTCCATTCTTTGCCTTTGAAATGTTTGCCCTTGCTGGTACTGTTTTTACTGAAACTTCTCTCATTGCCGTTATTTTATATTTTCTTCTGCCATTGCTTTTTACGCTTGTTGCATTCTTCTGTTGGGAGTCCGAGTTTTGGGTTAATCGTATTATTTAATTCATCGAGTTTTTCTGCTGCTCGTTTTCCGGTTATCGTATTGGCTTCCACCATCCGGTCAAATACCCAAAGGTGACCGTGAACTTCAAGGTCACTTTCTTTGGCGAATTTTCTTAGCTTATTGTCGCTCGTTAAGAGCATTGCATTGAGTTCTCTTGCCTGATAGAATGCGGAGCAATCTTGCTCTGATAATGTGGGTACGGCACTTGTTATTTGAATGATTTCGAGAAATTGTTCATTAGTAATCTCTATCACATCCAAATTACCTTGGTCGATATACGGAGCCAACTCTTGTTGTTGGTGTGGGTGTAGTTCAAACAATACCAAATCTGTCGTGCAAAACGTAAAACCTAATGCGAAGAAATGCGGAAGCATTCTTAGCTTGACTAAGTCAATCAGAATATTGGCATCGTTCACTACTATGATCATAGGGGAATAAATTCGTCACGAAATGCGGCTAACTTCTGATTGGATAGATTAGCAGCTTTACTCAGAGATATTATTTCTTCGGCAGCAGCCCGGTATATAAGTTGCATAAATCGGTCTGATTGCTCTTTGCCTTGGTAATTGCCCCAACCATCTTCTTTGCGGTTTTTGCTTACAAACATTCTGAATCGCAGATAGGCACTTTTGGTAATTATACCTAAGCCATAGGCCCTTGCCATTATTGCCTGTATGGATATACCATAGGTTTCCTTGATTGAAATCAACTCGTGTAGCGAAATAGTACTTCTCTGCTCTCCTAATTCGGCTACAAAAGTTTCATAAGGAATGAGCATTGCTCCAGCGAAGCAATGGCATAACTTTTCAATTTGTTTATGGTCTAAATCTTGGTTGAAACTGAGTAATAAGTGTCCCAACTCGTGCAATGCAGTAAACCGCTTTCTTTCAATAGTATAATTATGATTGACCACAATAAGCGGTACTCTTTTCTCTCCTTGAAAAGCCCATCCTGATAGCCCATCAAATGCCAGGTCAGCATCTAATTCTATTACTTTTACATCTTTATCTTCTAATAGCTCAATGACATTGGGTAGGGCATTTAAACCCAAATGCCATTTTTTGAGTAAGACATTGACGGCTTGCTCTACATCCTGTGGTTCATTTATTTCTATATCCTGAATGGGATTGATAAAGGGAGCATTTATATGGAGTAAGTCTTCAATTTCTAAATACCGCTCTATCTGGTCGGTTACCTGCTGTTTGATTGCAGTTACCTTTTTAGCTCCGAGTTTACTTTTTTTGCGAAACTCTACATTGCCTATCTCTACGGCAAAAGGCCGAAAGAAATAGTCGGGTTTTACGGATAGAGCTTTGGCCAGTTCGATAAGCACAGAACTATTGGGCATCATTTCGCCCCGTTCGTACTTGGCAATGGCGTTTTTAGACACTATGCCACCCATAGCATCTACCAACTTGTCCATAGACATAGCCGAGAGTAGTCGGGCACTTTTGAGCCGTTTTGCGAAAATATCTTTCATTCTTGAAAACTTATATGGTTTACAAACTAATGCAAATATACGAAAATGTAAACCAAATAACAACAAGAAAGGTTTCAATCTTGCAAAGTTTGCAAACTATGTAGTGGCAACTCGTTGATAATGACCGTATTCCGGTTTAGCGAGCAAACCCTTGCCACATAGGTCTTTCAGTAAGTTGTCTATAGTCCGGGGCTTTAGATTGTGTGATTGACCGAGTAAAATGGCTTCGTCTCTCTTGAATTGTGGAGGTAGTGCTTCGAAAAAATCCCTTTTGTTATTTGCTCCTTTAAACGGTCCCATCGAATCTTGTTTAGGTAGGTTGTTAAACATCAGTACACTGTGGTCAACAAAAGTATTGGCAATGTTGAGGGCTATTTCAAAATCTTCACCAGTACATAATACTTCTCTGGTGGCTTCTCCATTTTCAAACTTCCGAAGTGCTGTAAATATCATTGCTAATCTGTAAAGAATAATACCTAATCGCTTGGCTACGCTTCCGGCTTCATCAGAGGTGAACAGGGTAATTTCTGTTAGCCATTTTTGACCTATTTGATTGATCATATTCCACTGATCTGGTGAGAGTTTTATGTCTGTGGGTGATTGCTCAAAGAATTGTATCATTTGAAAGGTCTGCTCAGACAGTGCATTGAAATGTTGATTGAGGTTGATTGGATTGCCGTAAGGCGACACATCACACCAAAGCTGTTCTACTTTAAAGGCATAAAAAATAAAACGGCTAAACAAGCCATCTTCTGCCGAAGTAATGAGGTTGCTTACCTGACCAGGAGTACCCGATAATGCAATAGATATTTTTGGTTCTTTGATAGAAATATATTCATCATTGGTTTTTCTTGATAGGCTTATCGTTTCGTGGTGAAATGCTTTGCGGAGCATATCAGAATAACCGCCCCATTCTTGTTTCATCACATTACCCATACTATCCGCTTCCGTCTCACAAATAATACCAGTGCCTTCATTTTGTTGTATGTGTTGCAAGATCTTGGCATAACTGCTGTTGGCAGGAATGAAAGCGACTTTAAAAGGTGGCTTTTCGGGTTCTTCTGTATTCACAGGTTCTCCTTTCTTTCTATCTCTTTGTGCAGCCTTGAACTCAGCTGCATCAATATCATATTGCTCTTTGGCTACTTTGTTACATTCTAATAAATGGTCCTGGTGCTTGTCACCTAATTTCTTGGCAAATTTTAATGCTCCCTTTCCACTGGCAGCCGGGGCTATGATAAAAGCAAAAAGATTGGGGTAAACGGTTTCTCTGGCATATTCACCAGCTACATTTGGTAAGCAACCACTAAGTATTGATAATGCTCCAGTGAGGAATACATCACGTTCTCTTTTTTGTGTAAATGCTGCTGCACCATTTCTAAGAATGTCGGGCAGTGCTTCAAAAATGTCGTCATTATAAGTAGGCGTAGCCTTTAGGTAATCGGTATTATTTTCTTCATTGACTTTTGCTCTCGGTTTCATCGTCTTGTATTCTCCAAACTGTGTTGCATTATGATTGTATGCACTTTTGACCGAGGCATTGATTTCAAAATCTTTGAGATCGTATTTGATTTTGATTAAGAATAAAGTATCATCAAAGGGTATTCCTTTGCGATTGCAATTACAAGCCAGCTGATATACAAAGTTGTTTCGATTGCCTTCGACATAAGAGCTTTTCTTTTCAGTAAAATCTATGCAATCTTCAAACTGCTGTTCTAAGAACGGATTGTTCTCTACTTGCTGTGAAGGTCGCTTTTGTATGGGCTTTGGTTCTTGAATAGTTATTGCTTCAGGTGGCAGTTGTACTTTGAATTTCTTGTTTTGGATATTGCGATAAGTCTCAGGGTCGTCAGACACGAAACAAAGCCTTGTAATGTCTTTGCATTTGGGGTCTGCTTCAATGCCCAATACTTGTTCGTAATGCTCCTGAACTTGTTTGTATGCAATGCTATGGTGCTCAACCGAATTATCTACTTCTATGAAAACCTTTAAGCCGTTTCCACTCGGACTTGTGAAACAGGCAAAAGTGGTAGGTAATTCTTTTACCTGTGATTTGGCTTTGGCCAATTCATCAGGAGTGAGTTTGTCAAAATCTAAATGCACAAAACCACTATACATTTTCAGAAACTCCATTTTACGACCACCTTCAAAAATTCCCGAAGGGGTGAATGCCGGAAGCTCTTTTTTTAACCGATCTACGCTGTCTGCTTTACCCATTCCTATAGCCATACGAATGGGAGAAATGTGGTCTTTGTATTTTCCTTCGGCTATGTCCTTTGTTATTAGCAATAAAGAACGATTGCCATCTGGTTGATTGAAATTTCTAAATATTGTTGAAGAAGCCATTATCTATCTATTTTGGAGTGGAACACTATTGAACCGGTGTTTTGAAATTATTGTCGAGCAATGCGAGAATGTCTGATAAGCGGTAGTAGATTTTATGACCGATTTGGCAAAAACCTATTTGACCGCTATCACGCCAATATTGAGCGGTACGCTTACTGATATTCATAATCTGCAAGAACTCTTGATTATCGAAAAAGACTTGCTCCGGATTGGTCCTTTGCTTGTCCTTGAGCATTAGAAGCATATCGTCCAAGCGATCTTCTATTTGCTCTAATTTTTCATCTAAAGGATTGTAGAAGCCCATATCTATTTGCGTTTGTTTTTAATGATATAGTTGGCTGCTTCCTTGTTGATTTCGTCTGTCGAAGACTGACGATTACGCATTAACCAGTCGTCCAGTTCCTGACGATTGAAATACAGTTTCTTGCCCTGCGGGCAGAAATGTGGAATTAACTTTTGAGAAGTGAGTTTGTATAAGTGGGAAGCACTTATATCTAAATACTTGCAAGCATCATTGAAGTTGAGAACTTCTTTTTTTAGTAGTGCTTGTTCATCAATTTTTTGCTCTATCTGGGAGAGTCTTTCTAAGATTAAATTTTCTGTACTCATTGTTACGAAATTTTAAATGTTTACCAATAAATTCTGAGGCAAACATCTTTCGTAACAGGCTGGCAATCAGTAAGACGGTAACGTCTTACTACTATATCCTACCCATCTTACTGTTTTTATTTACAGTCCCTTTAGGATAGTATCTATTTGTTGCTGTTGTTTAGGGTTTTCGTTCTTGTTTTTGTACAGGTTGTTTCGCTTTATTTGATTGCCTTTTTTGGAAAAAAAGAGCTTTGAGTTTTCAATCGAGGTCGGATTGAAAATTGTAAAAGAGAGTTCCATTTTCGCAACTATGTAGCTGAACTGAGTGGTCTCACAAAAAAGGTGAATTGGCTTGACTCCCAATTGCAGATCCTTACTGGTAAGAACTGCTAATAGATCATCAACACTATTTTCATTCTCATTGACTAATTCAATTTCTTTCTGCAAGCCATACAATACTGATTTGAGATTGTCAGTGTTTCGCTCTTTATATCCAAAAGAAAATCTATCATCTTGAGTCAATGTATAATCTTCAATACCTAACAAAGTGCCTTTAACTGTGCTAAATAATGGTGTGGTTTTATCAATTTCGTATTCAGGCACTTCCATTTGAAGAAGCTCTGCAAAGACTTCTAATTTGTTAGTCGGTACAGTATTGAGATAAGACGGATACAGCAGTTCGGTTTCTTTTAGAAATCGAATCACATTTGAACTTAGGTTATTGATCACATATTGAGTTAGGTCATCATTTGGGAAAGCACTTCTGTCTGTGCCTATTTTAAGAAGCAAATCTTTTGAAGACCTTACGGCATTTAACACTATGTCTTTTTGGAGTACTTCATCATTTGACCGGACAAAGCTGTTATAGACCCTATCGGTTAATCTTGACGTCTCGTTCTTCAATAAATAATAATAGAATTTTTGAGTAGAAGATTTTGGCAGTTCCGTTTCAATGTCAATTAATGGTTCTACAATATTGAAAGACTTTTCGGTTGGCTGCATTGTGAAATAAATATCCAATCCATCATCATTAAATAAGGCAGATTTGTCACCGTGTATTTCCTTTAGTTGTGCGAAATAGTTGTCAATGTTCTCTGTGGGTTGAATAAACTGTGGCGTCAAATTTTGTCTATAAAACTTTTCGGCTCCGGTTTCAATCGTCCAAGGTTTTAGTAAACCATATAAAATGTTCTTGTAAATGATTAGCTCCATATTATAGTCCGATATTTATTTTGTTAGCTGCTTCTACTTTCTTCTCATTGATCACCTTAGCGTAAATTTCCGTAGTGGAGAGGTTTCTATGCCCGAGCAATTTGCTCACCGTGTAAATGTCCGTACCTAATGTGAGTTGCAGTGTAGCGTATGTATGCCTGGCACAATGGAAGGTAATTTTCTTTTTAATGTCCGCTTCCCAAAGCCATTCTTTGAGTAGGGTTTTATTCCAGTTACCATATTTGAAATTTGGAAAGATTCGTTCATCACCAGCTCCTTTTTCTCCTAATAGCTTTCGAGCTTCATCAGAAATGGGCTGTGTTTCTACTCCGTTAGTTTTAGCTTGTCTAAAACGAAGGAAGTTGCCCAAGTTTTCTGAATACTCCACTTCTGACCAAACCAATTTTGAAATATCACCCCACCGCAAACCCGTAAGACAAGAAAAAATAAACATCCGTCTCAAAGAATCATTTTTGCAATGTGCTTGAGACAATCTTTTTAATTCTTCCAAAGTGAGAAATTCTCTTTTGGATTCATCCTGTGGAAACGGTTCCACTTGCTCAGAAGGATTGTGAGACATTATCCCATCTTTAACGGCTTGTTTTAGGGCTGCTCTTAATTTGTTGAAATAGGAATACTTGGTGTTGAGTGAAATGCCATCACCTGTTTTTGTTTTGGCTTCTGTATCGAGATAGTCTTTAAAACCCTGTACCCAATCTTTATTCAATCTTTCAAAAGTCACATCTTTAGGGCAGTAGGTTTGGATATGAATAAGTGTAGCTTTCCAATTACCATAATTACCCAAGCTGGCTAATTTCTTTTCACATAGACCTTCAAAATACTCCGTGAAGCTACCGCCTAACTTTTCATTATCTCTAAAGGCATAATGATTGTTCTGTATTTCAAGCAACCGTTTTGCTCGGATATTCTCAGCTAAGGCGAGTATTTTTTTGTTCTCGTCTTTCTGTGCTTTGGTCAATGAGCCTTTTTCCGGTTTCGGTGTGAGATACAAGCCTAAGTATTCATATTCTCTTTTGCCTTTATCATAGTAGTCCAGGTACAAGGTGATCTTGTTCCGCTTTAGCCGTTTTCTAAGAGTTACTTTCATATGCCGTTAATTAAAGAGATTGTTGATTTCCGTTCTTGCTATAATGGTTCGTCTGCCAAACTTGGCAGCTTTCAGTTGTTCCTTTTGAATCATTCTTTGAATGGTCCATCTACTTGTACCTATCAGGTTGGCTGCTTCCTGTACCGATAGAAATTGCTTAGAATGAATTGTTGAGCTTTGCTGACTTTGTACAGTTTGCAGCCCTTGAATATTCTGTTGAGTTTCTTCCAAAGCTGCTTTTATCTTCTCGTCTCGCTTCCTTTTCTTGTAAGCTCTTTTAGCACAAGAATCTCCGCAATACTTAGTCACCGTGGTTCGAGCCACAAAGGAATTGCCACAATGTTGGCAGACTTTCGGTATTTGCAGATTACTACTCATTCGTTGCTTGTTGGTGCAGTTTGTAGCCCAATGGTGCTGTATGGTGCATCATTTCGCCAACTCATTTGAAAACTCAATCCGGGCAACAAATCTGTTGGTTCGGCAACAACTGGGCAACAAATATACTCAAAAAAGGGCTAACGGGCAACAAATAAGAGAAGAAACAAAGCCTGTAAAGTCAATAAAAACAGGCACTTAGCAAATAAAGGAAAGGTAACTACTTCCCAATACAAAAATTTCTAAAAATAGACTCCAGGAGATCGTCGGTAGTAATCTCACCTGTAATCTCGCTTAGGTAGTGGAGAGCGTGCCTGATGTCCATGGCTATAAAGTCAGAGCTGACACCAGTGTCCAGTCCTGTGAGCACTTGCTGAAGCGATTGGTCTGTATCCTGTAGCGCTTGGTAGTGGCGCAAGTTAGTGATTGTCGCATCTGATCGCTGATTCATCTGTTGGATATGCTTTATGATAAGCTGCTTTAATTCATCGAGCCTGGTTCTATTTTTGGCAGAAAAAGACATGACGGGCAACCGACCAGTCAGGGTACTGACGGCCTCTTCTATATCGTAACTATGGCACGCGTGAAAAGTGTCCGACTTATTCAGGAGGATAATAATTTGTTGATTATCAGGAGTGATCTGCAGGGCTGAGTATCGATCCACAATGGCTCTGTGGTCTTCTTCTATTTCATCCAGATAGAGAATGATTTTAGCTTTATCAATTTGCTCACGGGTGCGGCTGATGCCGATGGATTCGATCTCATCAGTCGTCTCTCTTAGTCCTGCGGTATCTAAAAATCTGAGCAGGATGCCGTCCAGCTGTATGGTATCTTCGATCACATCCCGGGTGGTTCCTGCAATGTCACTGACGATAGCCTTATCATCATTCAGCAGTGCATTCAGCAATGTTGATTTACCTACATTAGGCCTGCCGACGATCGCTATTGGCACTCCCTCTTTGATAGCATTGCCATACTGAAAGGAATCTCTCAAATCTATAATCACCTGCCTGATCTTGGCAACTAAGGCTTTCAGCTTAGAGCGATCGGCAAATTCCACATCTTCTTCTCCAAAGTCATTCTCTAATTCGATTAGGCTGGCAAATTCGATGAGTTCTGCTCTCAGCTCTGCGATCATCCGGCTGAAGCCTCCGCGCATCTGATTCATGGCCAGCTCATGCTGAGAGGCTGTCGTGGATGATATTAGATCAGCGACTGCCTCTGCCTGAGTCAAATCTAACTGCCCATTTAAATAAGCTCGCTGCGTGTATTCACCTGGCTGAGCTAGCCTAACACCTTTGGAAAGAAAGAGTCCGATAATTTCCTTTATAATATACGTAGACCCGTGACAAGATATCTCTACCGCATCCTCTTTGGTATAGGATCGCGGAGCTCTGAAGATTGAAACCATGCACTCATCAATGATTCGACCATCATCTGCTTTGATTTTACCATAATGCAGCGTATGACCACCTACTTTTGTCAGGTTTTTACCATAAAATACTTGGTCCGCAATCTCGATGACACCGATTCCTGACAGCCTAATAATGGCTATAGCTGCCTCCCCTTGAGCAGTAGAGAGAGCGATGATGGGGTCATTTAGTCCTGACATAGGGTTACTCTATTTACGAGCTCAAATTTAGTCGAATAAGTGATCATTCTAATCGAACAAAGGCTGTAATCTATAATAATCATGCCTATCTTATTATTGAGAACCAAGAAGAAATTTGTCATACAAAGCAATCTAATTCTATTTGAAAAAGATTAATCGTGTATTATTGATATAGCAAAGTACATTATTACGATTGTATCCTCTCTACTGAAAACGATCTATGAACTGCGCGATATATAAAAATGATCTCCGAATTGCGACGGTCAGAAATCAAAGTATGTGGAACTCCCATTTTGTGATTACCATGAACGCATCCACATATCTGCTCAAATCTGATTGGACCTATCGTCAGGTTGACATCATCAAAAATAATGAAGTGATTGGTAAAATTAGTCGCCGGGTAACATGGTTCAGCACCTCATTTGGGATAGCCATAGATGATGATAGTGACCACATTGTCTTCTTGGTCGCCACCATCTTGCAGCACAATCTTTAAAAAGCACAGATGAGTGCTTGATCAGTACGGTCATCACATCATTTCAGCTGAGCTACCAAAAAGTCTACGATAGTCACAGCCGAATCATCCTCTATGCCTAAGGCTGGGGCATAAGTCACATTTAGAACTCCCATCTGATCAGCATACTGCTTAAGATACTTAGCGTGAAGGGGATGATGCTGAGGGTCAGTGAAGAGAGGCATACCATCATTACCGTCATTATGTATGAATAGGGGTGGATCATCTTCGGACAGCAGGCTCAACATATCTACCGTATGTCTATAATCTTTCAGTTCCTGTGTCTCGAGAAGTTTACTATCTGTGATGCCGTAAAATCTGACTAGCTGATCCATCATCACTGGTGGTATGCGTGACATATCGATCGTGTAAGACGAAAATATCTCTTCCCACCTCAGGATGTCATAAGTGGCCTGAGTAGCAATGGCTCCTATAGCTCGAATACGGGTCGATTCTCGTAGCACGGGATCAGCCGCCGCTTCCACTGCCATATCATCATTTAGCCCAATCCATAATGATGTGCCAGCACCTGCTGACTGTCCGAACAAGGCGATAAGCTCTGGATCAATATTAAATGATGCTGCATGATACCTTAAATATTGCAGCAAGTATTTACTGTCCTTCATACAGTCTATCACTCCACTATCTGTATCCTGAAGGTATCGATAGCCGATGGTCGCAAAGGCAACACCTTGCTCTAATAATTGATTGATCTCGTCCTCATAAAAGCGGTATGCGCGCTCCTTCTCCCCATGCGTAAATCCTCCTCCGTGCACGTATATCACAAGAGGTGATGGGACTTTTGACTCAGGTAAGAATATGTCATACACTTGATTAGCATGATCGCCATAAGCTAAATTAGTAGCTACATTCACACCTTCCGTAGTGAGTGGAATCGGTGACTCGGTAAAGCTCAGCTCTAGCTTAGGTATGTCTGCGATCTCATCTTGCTTCACACTTTTACATGACACATGCATGACTATGACTGCTGATAGTAAAATATATATCTTGAAGTCCATTTTCATCTTATCTTATATTTGTCAATAACGTCTATTTATGAATTTTCTGTACATCACAATCGTGACATTCCTGATAACGAGTTGCGCCTCAATAAAGGACCCATTAATCTCTGTTTCAGACGAGAAAGCAAGAAAGATACTGACTAAAGCAATGGAGGCTCACGGAGGCTTGGACAGGTGGCAAAAGATCGACTATTTAGCATTTAATAAGTGGTACGCACTTTATGGGGCTTCAGGTAATGAAGAAGTGAATGTATATCAACATCACCACTATACACCGGAAAAAATATACATGAGCTGGAATGAAGATGAGGACAAAATCGAGCAGTCTGGCGTAGGTCTTATCTACCGTAAATACAAAAATGGGCACCCCTACCCCAATGCTTCACAGAGCTCTATCAAAAATTCTATCCTCGCATCCACGTTCGTCGTGAATCTACCCTTTAATCTCATGGACCAAGGTGCTCGCATCAGCTATGAAGGTGAGACGACTTTTAATGGAAAGGCGGTGTACGTTATACAAGCAGCCTACTTCCCAGAGACTGAGCAGCACCATACCACGAAGGATGTCTGGTGGCATTACTTTGATCAAGAAAGCTATATCAGCCAGGGCTACAAGGTGCAGCACCTGGACCACATCTCATTAGTCGAGAATCATAGCTTTGTGGCTGTACAGGGCTTCATGCTGCCAGCTAAGAGGAGCTCCTATCGTGTCAATGAAGCCAGTGAAAAACTATACCTCCGAGCTGCATATGAGTATAGTAATTATAAAATAAAACTGTAAAAACCCAACGTAATGACCTCAATAAAAATAGTGTCAAAAGAGATGGATTGTACATAACGCTATACAGCCATGAAGTAAGGTATGTACCTTAGCCTCAATATACAGTTGTGATACATCATGAGTTCAAGACTTAAGTCAATATCAGATCAAAAGAAAACTAATTGGGCCCAAGGTTTTCAGGCACTTAAATACGTACCCCGATTTTTTGCTAAGGTCTGGGAAGCGGCGCCCGGGCTCTTTCTGATAAATATCATATCTCGCGTACTCAATGCGGCCACGCCTATTATTATACTATGGGTCGGTAAGCTGATCATTGACGAAGTGATCTTGCAGATTAATCAAGACAATCAAGATCTTTCCACCTTATGGACCTACGTGGGCATGGAGCTGGCAGCGGTGATCCTTTCAGACCTCATCGGAAGAGTCACAAATCTGACTGATGGACTCATTGGAGATCTCTACTCTAATAAATCATCCGTAGAGATTATTAATAAGACAGCAGAGATAGAGCTCAAGGATCTGGAGGATGCCACCTTCTATGATAAACTGGAGCGGGCCAGACGTCAGACTAATTCGCGAGTGACACTACTCACTAATATACTTTCTCAGATACAGGATGTCATCACCGTCGTGTCGTTGATCATTGCACTCATCGTATTTGAGCCCTGGCTCATCGTTCTATTAGTCATTGCGATCATTCCTTCATTCATTAATGAGATCAAGTTCAGTCAGTCTTCTTATTCACTCGCGCGTAGCTGGACGGTCGAGCGGCGAGAGCTTGACTACCTACGCTACACGGGCGCTAGCGATGTCACTGCTAAGGAGATTAAATTATTCGGACTGACTAAGTTTATCTCCGAGCGATTTGAAAGATTAGCCCACCAATATTATCTCGCCAATAGGAAGCTCACCGTGAGGCGCAGCTTTTGGGGAGCAATATTCAATGTATTAGGTATCGTGGCCTATTATGGAGCCTATATATTAATCATCATGCGTGTGGTAGCAGGTATCCTGACCATCGGTGAGCTGACTTTTCTTTCAGGGTCTTTCAATCGGCTGCGAAGTAGATTACAAGGTATGTTTTTTAGATTTTCAAAAATTTCTGAAAGCGCGTTATACCTCAAAGACTATTTTGACTTTTTAGATATCGAGGTGAATAAGCTCGCTGCTGAAGATAAGATGCAGCTTCCTCAGAGCATTACGATGGGCTTTCAGTTCAAGGATGTGTCATTTAAATATCCTGACTCTGACAAATATGTGCTACAAGACTTAAACTTCATGCTGAGAGCTGGAGAAAAATTAGCATTTGTAGGAGAGAACGGAGCTGGCAAGACTACATTGATTAAGTTAATACTGAGATTCTATGAGCCTACATCTGGCAGCATATATCTTGATGGCATCGACATTAAACATTTTGATAAGTCAGAATACCAACAGCTATTTGGGGTCATCTTTCAAGACTTTATTAAATATAACTTCACAGCTGGAGAAAACATCGCAGTAGGAGATGTTTCAGAATTCTCCAATCAAGCTAAGATTAGCTCTGCCGCAAAGCTGAGCCTCGCAGATGAAGTGATCGAGAAATTAGAGCAAGGTTACAAGACGAAGATGGGCAAGCAATTCCACGGAGGCACTAATCTTTCAGGAGGCCAGTGGCAGAAAGTGGCATTGGGCAGAGCCTATATGAAAGATGCGCAGGTGGTAGTCCTCGATGAGCCTACGGCTGCACTTGATGCCAGAGCTGAGTATGAAGCCTTTCAGCGATTCATCGGAGTCACTGAGGGCAAGACAGCTATCATCATATCGCATAGATTCAGCACCGTCAGAATGGCAGATCGCATCTTAGTGCTTAAGCACGGTCGGGTATTAGAGCTGGGCACCCACGAAGAGCTGCTGGAGAGCGGAGAGCTTTATTCAGAACTATTTAAGCTACAAGCAGAAGGCTATCAGTGACGATAATGATCGAAGCACTTCGTTGACTCCAGTGCTATCATATATCACTGCTAGTATATGTAAGAGATTTAGATTGAATTTGACTAGTGGTGCTGAGATGTATCACAAGATATATTCTAGATTTTGATAAATTATTATGTTAAGTCCAAGGCATGAAGTTTATTCAAGTGGCCATAAGTAGGAATTCGAAGAGTTTAATACAATACTTAAAAAAAAGCATTGACTATCGGCATTACAAAGTAAGGTGATTAACAGTATGAGTGCCCTATCAATATGCCACACTATATCTTAACTGAGAACTATATCTATTTTTAGCCTATAGTGACGGAAACATTAAATAGCTCAATGCCTCATGTTTTACGAGATCAATCTTTACACCCTTATACTACTATAGAAAGATACGACTGATTAAACCGTGATAAGCTCTACCAAACATAAAAGCACCGACTGCAGAACAGCCACGAGCCGCTGAAAGTCGCTTCATTAGTAAACCTAATGAACTTAGAGAATCATCAGATGTTCACTAACTAAATACAAAAATTATGTTCGGACTATTTAAGAAAGATGAGAAGAAAGAACTTCAAAAGAAATACGAAAAGCTGATGGAGGAATCATATAAACTATCGACGACTGACAGAAGAGCATCAGATATGAAGCGCGCAGAAGCTGACAAGATAGCTGATGAAATAGCAAAGCTGTAGCCAAGCTTGCTTAGAGAATGTATGGAGATGGAAGCGGAGCGGAGAGAATAAAAAAAAGGTAGTACTCCTTGTGAAAGTACTACCCTATATTTAGGTGACTATGATTGCAACTGTATGTGTTTTTCATCAATCATTTTTCTGATGTTGATGAGGGCATATCGCATTCTGCCTAAAGCTGTATTAATGCTCACTCTTGTCAATGCAGCTATTTCTTTGAAGCTCATGTCAGCATAATGCCTCAAAATGACGACTTCTCTCTGCTCTTCTGGTAGCATATCGACAAGTTGTCTTACTTTCTGATATGTCTGAGACTTAATCATGGTCGTCTCCATGTTATCATCTTTGACCTCTAATACATCAAATATATCGAATGTCTCTGATGGAGATACCTTAGTCCTTCGCTTAGATCTTCTGAAGTGATCTACGCAGAGATTATAGGATATCCTCATGGCCCACTGAAGGAACTTGCCCTCATGGTTGTACTTACCTTTTCTGAGCGTGTCTATGATCTTAATGAATACTTCTTGAAAGATATCTTCAGCTAAGTCATGGTCTTTGACGAAAAGGTAGATCTGAGTGTATATTCTGCTTTTGTGTCTGGTAAGGAGGATTTCGAAAGATTTTTCGTCCCCATTCAGGTAATTATTAATCAGCTCTTGATCACTTATATTTTTATTCTTATTCTTAAGCTTTATGGTCTTAACATTCATAACTAAGTCAATTTGAGTCTTTAAATAAAATTCTTAGTGTAAATGTCTGGGCCTTATAGGATTAAGTTTAGTGATTTATAATTTCGACAAATATAGACAACAATTCATTCTGATGAAAGGGCAAATTTAAAAATAAACATATTTTATTTTTCTAATACGCCCTAAGAAAATAATAACATATCTATATAACCAAGCTATATATTTGCTGTTACTATCTCAGATACACACATATGACGGGCGAGATACGGACTCACCCCTATCACAAGCAAAAAAAAAATAAATATTGAAGTCTAAGGCGGGGGAAATACACATTAAGGGAGCCAGGTCCAACAATCTCAAGAACATAGAGATCAAGATACCTAAGAAGCAGCTGGTGGTGGTCACTGGGCTCTCTGGCTCTGGTAAGTCGTCCTTAGTCATGGATACGCTATACGCCGAGGGTCAGCGACGGTACGTGGAGAGTCTATCATCTTATGCCAGACAATTCCTTAATCGAATGAAGAAGCCTGAGGTAGATTTTATTAAGGGGATCTGCCCGGCTATAGCCATAGAGCAGAAAGTCGCTACCAGCAATGCTCGCTCCACAGTCGGCTCCTTGACGGAAATATACGAATACCTACGGCTGCTGTATGCCAGGATAGGCAAGACTATATCCCCAATATCAGGCAAGCAGGTCAAAAAGCACACAGTCACAGATGTGGTAGACTACCTCCATACATTTGATGACGGTCAGCGCGTACAGCTCTTCATACCCTTACAGCGTAAATACGAGGATCGAACGGTGAAGGTGGAGCTCAGCCTACTACTACAAAAAGGCTATTCAAGAGTATACTTCAAAGATGAACTGGTCAATATTGAGGACTTTTTAGAAGCACATAAAAAACTTGGCAACAAAAAGATCAAAAATTTTAAGCAGGAGCTTCTCGTCCTCATAGATCGTTTTGTGATCTCAAATGATGAAGAAAATGCTAAGCGGATAGCTGACTCTGTGAACACTGCATTTTACGAAAGTCAAGGTGACTGCATTTTGGACATCATGGGTAAGACCAGAAAGTCTTTTAACAATCGCTTCGAGTTAGATGGCATCGAATTTTTAGAACCTAATCATCAGCTCTTTAATTATAATAACCCATACGGAGCTTGTCAGCAATGTGAGGGTTACGGCCGAGTTCTGGGTATTGATCATCGTAAGGTGATACCGAATGATACTAAGTCAGTGTATGATGGTGCCGTGCAATGTTGGAAAGGCGTCAAATTCGGTAAGTGGTTAGACAATTTTATCAGTGCTACAGCGCATGTTGACTTTCCAATCCATCGGCCTTATAATGAGCTTACCGAAGCGCAGCAGGATTTACTTTGGGAAGGTAATACACATTTTAAAGGAATCAGTGATTTCTTCTCAGAGCTACAAGAGAAAACCTACAAGATTCAGAATCGCGTCATGCTGGCTAGATATAGGGGCAGGACGACCTGTCCTGCTTGCAAAGGAGCTAGACTAAGAACTGAGGCCAGGTATGTCAAGGTAGGCGATAAAGCCATCTCCGAGCTCATTAACGTTCCAATAGATCAGCTAGTGTCATTTTTTGATAAGCTCAAACTTAGTAAACATGACAAGAAAATTGCCAAGCGCATACTCTTAGAGATCTCCAGCAGGCTCTCCACGATGATCAATGTAGGCCTCCCCTACCTTTCTCTGGATAGACTATCAGCTACACTCAGTGGAGGTGAAACCCAACGCATCAACCTCACTCGTACCTTAGGAAGTAATCTGACTAACTCTCTTTATATATTGGACGAGCCCAGCATCGGGCTGCATCCTAAAGACACGGAAAAACTGGTCAAAGTGCTGCATAATCTAAGGGACTTAGGGAATACAGTCATAGTCGTAGAACACGAAGAAGAGGTCATCAAGAGCGCTGACCATATCATTGATGTCGGCCCTAAAGCAGGCATCCATGGAGGTCACATCATATATAATGGCTCAATAAAAAAATTTTCAAAAAAATCAGTCAAGAGCCTGACCTCAGACTACTTAAGCGGTAAGCGGAGTATCGAGGTACCCGGTCGCAGGCGAAAACCTATCAATAATATTCAGATCACCAATGCTCGCCAGCACAATCTCAAAGGCTTCGATGTCAGCTTTCCGCTCAATAGCTTTGTCGTAGTCACAGGGGTATCTGGCTCTGGTAAGACTACGCTGATCAAGCACATCCTGTACCCAGGGGTGAAGCGGCATCTCGGAGAGAATACGGCCATCAAGCTGGGTGACCACGATCAATTTACGGGAGATCTATCGAGGATCGGTCAGGTGGAGCTAATTAATCAAAAACCGATCGGAAAATCCTCACGCTCCAATCCTGTGACCTACGTCAAGGCCTACGATGCCATCCGGAAGCTCATGACTGCCCAGCATCTCTCTAAAGTGAGAGGATACGCCGCAAAGCATTTCTCATTTAACGTAGATGGAGGAAGGTGTGATAACTGTAAGGGTGAAGGCGAGATTACAGTAGAGATGCAATTCTTAGCTGACGTAAAACTGCTCTGCGAGGACTGCCAAGGCAGGCGATTTAAGCACGAAGTCTTAGAGGTAAAGTACAATGGAAAGAATATTCATGATATACTTGACCTGAGCATCGAGGAGTCCATCGACTTCTTTCAAGATCAGAAAGAAATCATCAATAAAATCAGGCCACTCTTTGATGTCGGCTTAGGCTATGTCAAGTTGGGACAGTCATCTAATACTTTATCAGGTGGTGAGGCTCAGCGGGTCAAGCTGGCTTCATACTTAGGCAAGGAGGCTAAAGAACAGCAGATTCTATTCATATTCGATGAGCCGACGACTGGGCTGCATTTTCATGATATTAATAAGTTACTCTATGCGATGAATGCTCTGGTGGAGTGCGGCCATTCTGTCATCGTAGTAGAGCATAATATTGAGGTCATCAAATCAGCTGACTGGGTCATTGATCTGGGACCAGAGGGTGGAGTCAATGGAGGCCACTTAGTATACGCAGGAACACCCGAAGGATTGGCTAAATGTAAGAAATCAGAAACAGGCAAATTCCTGAAGGGCAAGCTGTAGTCATGCACAGCATGCCTAACACGGGATATATAGCTTAGTTGATTTGTGATAGTGAGAAAACTAATATCAAAGTCTAATACGCATATTCAGAAGTATTCACTGCGAGGTGCAATAGTTTTGTATACTCATGAGAAGTACTGGAAACAGTAATATAGAAAAGCTACAGTTGACGAGATTTTGGTAAAAATTAAGCCAAGCAAATTTTACATTTATTTCGTATTTTTTCTATGATTAAGTACCACATTGAATCAGCTTCATTTTTATTATTAGAGCAACACAACTAATAATCTTTTACCGATTAATGATTAATCCTTTGGGATCATTTTACTCGAGCATCAGAAACTTCAGAACATCCCTTTATTAAATGGCTAATAGCAATAATGAGAACTAAGAATCTGTGTTAAAATACATCAGCCTCTTAAATCTTTACTGTTCACTTTTTACCGCCATCAAGTTTTTCTTGCAGCTCCTGCAGACGGTCCCACTGACCATCGGCGGCTAAGGCGGCTTGCTTTGGCCAGCTATCCCCTGAGTGCATCGCAAACCTTGAGCCCGCGTCTTCTAACACTTTATTGACAGCAGCAGGTTTAGCTTTGGCCAGTGCCTTGAAGGAAGTGATTCCTGCGCTATGTAGTAGTCTTGCGATAGCCGGACCCACACCTTCAATTTTAGTCAGGTCGTCAGCCTTGGATTTTTTGGCGCTCGAAGATTCGCTTAGTGAAGACCCCTTAGCTACTCCCTTGACATTGGACTTCGTATTAGACACTTTAGACCTAATAGTACCCTCTTTGATCTCACGTCTTTCTACGATGGTGGCCTCTTTAGAGGTTCTGGTTTCACCTATGACCTGCTTAGATATTTCTACCGTACCCATCTCCATCATCATCTTAGACAAAGTCTCAAAGTCTATGGATTTTACGACTTCCACCTCTTTGATAATTTCTATAGGTACCTCTTTGATAACTTCTATCTCCTTGATCACCGTCTTTGGTTTTTTAGCAAGCTCCTTCATGAGTTTTGCTATATTGGCTTTCTGGGCTTTGGACTCGACACTTAACTTAGTGATGCTTTCTTTATTAGCTTTGTCCAGTTTTGATAGTTTTTGCACCTCAGATTCCGACTGACTCACTGATCGCAGTAGCCTGCTGATATCAGCAGTTACAGCGGAATTAGCCTTCTTAAGCGCAACCTCTTTCTTTTCAGATTTATAAATTGCTCGTTTTATCTTATATAAGTCAGAACTCGCTACTGAGAGCTCTTTCTTCAATTTGGTAATCTCAGCGGTGAGTTCCTTTTTGATCGTCTTTACCTCTGCTGATTGATTTCTGTATTTGGTTTTCCAGAGCTCAGTCTGTGTAGTGTCTAACTGCATCACCTCTGTCACATAGGTCATTTCTTTGATCACTTCTATTGGAAGCTCTTTCGTCACTTTCACCTCCTTGATGGTAGGTTTATCCACCATGATTGGCACTTCTTTGATGACTTCCACTTCTTTGATCACCTCTATCTCCTTGATCACTTCTACTGGCACCTCCCTTACCACTTCGACTACTTTGATCTTCTCTACGATCACCTCCACTGGCACTTCCTTTACGACTTCTACCTTCTTGATTTTCTCCTTAGTCGTCACAGTCTTTACAGCTTTTTGCTGCTTTACTTTGACCGACTTTATCGTCGCTCTGCCAGGTACAGCTACAGCTACCTGTTGTGTAGCAGTCACCTCCTTAAGTGATTGTTTTCTAAAAGCCGGATTTTCCTTTAAGATACATTCATAAGCTTTCTGAGCCTTAGATAATGAGATGCCCGCTTGCTTGCTGACCTTAGATACCAATTTACTTTTTTCAATCATTTTGTTAATCTAGCGTTAGTTACGTTGATGCGATTTGCTTATTTATTTTCCTCCTGAGAGTTTATCTTGTAATTTAGTCAGCTCATCCCATTTATCACTGGCAGCTAGCTTAGACTGCTTAGGCCAGGTGCCTGGATTGTGCATCTGATACCTTGGTCCAGCCTTTTCTAAGATTGACTTTAACTTAGTTATTTTTGCTTTGGCTAGCTTGGCAAATGTATCGATACCTGCCTCCACTAATAGCCCACTTATTTTAGGTCCGATCCCTTCTATCTTACGTAAATCATCCTTCTTTACTCTTTTCTTATTCGTGATTCTTGTAGATGATTTATTAGTGCTTTGGTTTTTAGTGCTTCCTTTAGCTGATGACTTTTTAGCACCTCTGTTAGTAGTCCCCGCTTTAGGAGAAGATTTTTTTGCACTGCCTCGTTTAGCGCTGACTTTGATTTTAGATTTTTTTGGAGCTTTTATTGATTTGCCTTCAGATTTTGAAGTAGATTTTGAAGCATCCCTGCTGGAATCCAACTCCCTTCTTGAAATGACTTTTGCGTCTTTTTTTGTGCGCGTCTCTCCTATCACCTGCTTGGATATTTCTACCGTACCCATCTTCTCCATCATAGCTCTGAGAGAGTTCATATCGATTGATTTCACGACCTCCACCTCTTTAACGATCTCCACAGGCACCTCTTTGATAATTTCTATTTCCTTGATCACTTGCTTAGGCTTCTTAGCTAATTCCACCCGTAGTCGCTCTGCCTCTTGCTCCAGACCACTGTACTTCTTAGCCCACGCCTCTTCTAATTCTGATTCTGCTTGCGTGTATTTACGCTCTGCACCTTCTATCTGCTCCAAGAGAGATGCTACGTTCTCCTCCTTTTGATCGATATCCCTTTGCAGATTAATGCGAGTATCTTCTAAATTCTTGATGATATTATCAGTCTCCGCTTTAATCTCATCAATCTGGATTTCCATCTTTTTAAGACTGGTGATATGCACTAACATTTCTGACTCTTTATCAGAAAGCTGCTTTTTTAGAGTTTCATACTTAGACACCCACTCGTCTATCGCACCTTCTTTTTCATTAGACGCTTCTATTAGTTTAACCTCGACTCGATGCAAATTTGTCTGTAAAGTTTCGACTTGCTTTTCTTTTTCTCCCAGTTTTTCATTTAGCATGTCACACTGACTCTGTAGCGCTAAAACATCCTTATCTCTCTTGCCTGCTGAGTTTTCTATAAGCTTCTCCAGATCCAGCAGTGCTTTACGCGTGTTCTCTAATTCAGATTCAGTAGATTGTAAGCGATTTGCCAGTTCCTCTACTTTTCCTTCCAGCGTATTTATTTTTTCGTCTTTTTCCTGAATTTTTTTCTGATTATCCTCCCCAGAATTTAGCAATAATTCAGTTAATCGCTCGATCTCAAGATTCTGCTCTTTATTAGTCTTCTCTTCAGATTCTATGCTCTGTTGCTTCTCGTGGATTTCTTTATTCTGATCATCAATGTTAGCATGGAGTGTGTTGATGTCAGCTAAGTGATGTTCGATTTGGTCATCCTTACCCTGCATTTGTGCCTTTAGTGACTCATTATGAGATTGCAGATCTGCTATTCTATTATTAAGACCCTCAGTTTCTTTAGTCCGATCATCATTCGTAGCGCTGAAATCTCTGATAGCGCTTTCTTTATCACTCAGATCACTCTTTAGAGCTTGAATGCTCACCTCCAAGTTAGAAAGATGCTCATCCTTCTCTGAGATAGCAGCAATTTTAGCCTCTATGTCTGCCCTCATGACGTCGGCCTCCTGCATCAGTCGGCTGACATTTTCATCCTTTTCATTGATGATTTGCTGCTTTGCATCAATATCTAATTGCAGTTCGCTAAGCTTGGATTTGAGATCGTCGATAGCGGCATTTCTTTCATTTAGGTACGTATCTCTTTCTATAATGATGCCTTCCTTATCCGACAGCTCGGACTGAAGTTTTCCAAGCTGTGACTGTAACTGATCTATTTCAGTAGATTTAATCTTCAGCTCTTCATCTCTGTCAGCTAAGTATCCGTCCTTATCTTCTATATCTGATTGTGCATCAGACAGTAGAGCGTTGATCCGCTGCAGCTCAGCGTCTTTTTCTGATATGTATTGATCCTTAGACTTTATTTCTGTGGATTGAGTTGATAATTCAGACATCAGCCTGGCTACTTCTTCATCTTTTGATGTGATCTCACTGACTTTACTATCTATTTCTGACCTCAGGCCTGATACTTCTTCCTGTATAGCCTGCAGCTCTCTATTTTTTTCTTCAATTGCCTGATTTATGGCTGCGATCTCCTGATTTTTAGATGATAGTTGTTCATCTTTTGAAGCGATGGCTTGGCTCTTAGATTCAAGCTCCTGTAACTTAGCTTCAATGTCTTGATCTCTTGTTATGATGTCTTGATCTTTTGCTGCGATCGTCTCATCCTTGGCACTAATCTCTTGGACCTTTGATGCAATATCCTGGTCTTTGTTCGCAATTATCTGATCCTTCTTCAATATGTCCTCTGCCTTAGTTGCGATGTCCTGTACCTTAGCTGCTATTTCTTGATCTTTTAATTCGAGCTCTTGCGCTTTAGCCTCGAGCTGCTGTTGTAAAGCTGCGATTTCCTGATCCTTGGAGTCGAGCTCTTGAATTTTCCCTAAAATTTCCTGGTCCTTACCCTCGATCTCTTGCTCCTTAGACGCTATATGCCGATCTTTAGATGCTAAGTCCTGATTCTTAGCTGCCAAGTCATGATCCTTGGAAGCGATGACTTGGTTTTTAGCATCAATCTCTTGATTCTTAGCATTGATCTCTTGCACTTTAGCCTCGAGGTCTCGAATCTTAGTCTCAATGGTCTGATCTTTTTGGTCGAGCTCCTCACTTTTGTCCGCGAGCTCATTGACTTTAGCTGCGATCTCCTGATTCTTAGATACTAAGTCTTGTTCCTTTGAAGAGATCAGCTCACTCTTCTGCGCTATTTCTGATCTTAGTTGAATAGCTTCTTCCTCCTTTAATTTAAGCTCATCCCGTAGTCTTACTATGTCTTGATTTCTGGATTCTATTTGCTCATTTCTATCATCAAGATCTGTTTTCAGTTCCCGTATTTCAGTTTCTCTATCAGATAGCTGCGCTGATATGTCGGCGACTTCCTGGTCTTTTCGGACCAAGGCTGAGTCTCTTGTGGCTATGGTGACCGCATTATCTGTGACCTGTGCATTGAGCTCCTCTACATCGGACCTCATCCCGAGTAGCTGCCCATCTCTTACTTCTATCTCGGTCTTCTGTTGAGCAGCTTGCTCTCTCATCTCCGTGAGCTGCCGTTGCAGGTCAGCTATCGTATTATCCTTATCAGAGATTTGATTTGCCTTACTATTTAGCTCATCGGCTCGGTCATTTGCAGTCTGTTGCAGTTGTGCTATAGAATCATCTTTAGCATCAACTGCCTCACGCTGCTTCATGATCAGTGCGCTCTTTTCATCTTCCCAGCTTTTAGCTTTTGACTCCCATTCACTCACAGCTGATTTAAGACCTGATACCTGATTACCGAGCTGCTCATTTTGATTTTGATATTTTTCTATTTCCGAGCGCGCCCTACCTAAGTCTGTTTCTACTAAGCTCAGCTTTTTGAGATCCAGCGTGTTTTTACTTGACAGCGAGTTATACTTGGCGTCGAGGTCCTTATATTCTTGATATATTTTATCCTCAGAAGCCTTTGCACTGCTCTTAAAGTTTCCGTAATCTTTATCTAGGGCGTTGTACTCAGATCTCAGTGTGGCGTATTCTTTATCTCTGTTATCGTATCTACTGCTCCAGTCCTGAAGCGATAAGTTAAGAGAGTCTCTTTCTGACAACAGCGATTGGTGATTGCCTTGCAGTGATCTGTAGGCTGTTGTTTTAGTTTGATACTCACTATTGAGTTGGGCGTATTCATTCTCTTTGGATAGGTAGCGTCCATTCCATTCTTCTTCTTTGCCTGAGACAAGAGCCTCTTTGATAAGCCAGCCAAATATGGCTGCTCCAAGCATGAATAATGGAAAGAGCCACCATCCGCACCACCCGAAGATGAGAGCCAGTATAGCTAAGATGATGAGTATAATTAATATGATAGGAATCAGCGCACGCATATCTTAATATTTGTTTTGGGGTTCTTTAATTTTGGTTTAGGACAACTTCTACTCTTCTATTATCAGCTCTTTCAGCAGGAGTAGCATTAGTATTGAGTGGTCGAGACTGCCCATATCCTTTAGTGGTCATCCTTGCATTATTTATACCGTTGCTCGCCAAATAGGCTTTCACTGTCTCCGCTCTACTGGCAGATAGTCCTTGATTATTTTGGGGATTGCCCACATTGTCAGTGTGGCCTCCGATTGTCAAGCCCGAACCTGACACATTATCTAAATAGTATATGATGTCAGCAAAATCTTGTCGCTGAGTGGCTGAGAGGTTCATCTGATCATCACCTGTATTAAATCTCAGAGTCACTGCTGGAGGCGTGTCGATAAGCCTTCCCTTTATGGTGGCTAGTCTGCTATCCACATTTCCAGATGCCTTGGCAAATCCGAATTCGACTCCCTTGTCTACCAGATTATTTTTTATCTGACCATCAGGAATCACACGTGACGCTATACTCAACTGAGAAGCTGCGACGCCCAATCCCAGCATGTAAGATTTAACATTATTCGCTCTGGCCAGACCCAAGTTACTTAAGACTCCACTATATGATTCTTGATCGCTATACATGCCAGTAATGGTCAACTCTCTATCTTGATTATTCTTAAGGTAAGTTGCTGTCTCATTCATACAGGATGACATATTTCCTTCGATAGCTTTGTGATTGATCGAATTTCTATCGAAGTCAAAATCATGACTGCAGGAAGCGCTGAAACTATTGCCATCTGCAATAGGCCATACATAAGCTGAGGCGGCTTGACTGACAGGGGCAGCAGCGGCTACTGTGCCGAAGAAACATTTCTTGCAGACAAAGAAAGCCAAGATGAACCAAAGGATAATACCAATGATAAGCCACGGAAGATACTTTTTGTACATGAAGGTATATTGATTAGTAAGTTAGATTGATACTATTAAGACATAAAAGAAGCTATATTAGTAACACTTATGAAGCAAAAAAATTTCGCAGTAGATTCACTATGGGTATAATATAAAATATTAGATTTTATCCAGCAATTATTAATAAATCAAAATCTAAATAGACTTCTAAATTATAAGCATTAAAAATTAAATCATGTATTTCCAGCAAAAATTGTGGCCGCTATTTTTTTTCATTACGTGTGGCCTTGCACTGCTGATCAGCTGTAAGACAGTGACACCAGCATTAGTCTTTCCAGAACCAGTCGATACCTCTGATAAAGCAATCACCCTTCAGGATAGAAAGACCTATCACATAGATGGTATCCATGCCGATAACCAATATGCTGGTGCCAGACTGAATGATTTTACTAAAAAAAATGACACACTCTATAGGGCGAGCATATCACCAGAAAATTATCCAATTAATGCTAGCGCTTACTATTCATTCAGAATATGGTCAGACGACGAGAGAGATATAGACCTGGAGCTGTACTACACGGAGCACGAACATCGATACAGACCCAAGCTTAGCTATGATGGAAAGCATTGGGTGAATATGAGTACCTCAGATTTTGACACATTGAAAGCGCCTAATATTGCTACGCTAAAGCTGCAGCTGAGCGCTGACACATTATGGGTATCAGGTCAGGAAGTCGTGGCCTCACCTCAAATAAAGGCGTGGGTAGATGAGCGAGCGGAGCATTCTGATGTACGTTACAGCCAAATAGGTGATAGTAAGATGGGGCGACCGATGATGCATATGGATATATACCAAGACAGTCCAGAAGATAAAGACGCCATTGTCATCCTGTCTCGTCAGCATCCTCCAGAGGTGACGGGCTACTATGCCATGGAAAGCTTCGTCGAAGAAATACTCGCAAACACAGAACTGAGTCGAGACTTCAGAAGAGAATTTAGAGTCTTAGTATATCCTCTGCTCAATCCTGATGGTGTCGACGAAGGACACTGGAGACATAATACAGGAGGCATTGATCTCAATCGAGACTGGTCCAACTATCGGCAGCCAGAAGTAAGCGTAGTAGCTAATCATGTCATCCAGACAGTCGACCGAGATAATAATCAAGTCTTAGTCGGATTGGATTTCCACTCTACTCAGAAGGATCTCTATTATACACTTAGCGAAAATAGAAAGACATCAGTGGATAATTTCAAAGACTATTGGTTAGAAGGAATCGATGATCAATATGCTGAGTACAGTCCAGATGATCGCCCGTTTGATCTCAATCAGCCAATTACAAAAGGATGGTTCTTTCTACAGTTTGGTGCTGAAGGCATCACTTATGAGATAGGAGACGAGACGCCCAGAGATTTTGTAAGGGGTAAAGGCAGAACTGCGGCGCGCGAGATGATGAAGCTACTTATATTGAGGAACAGTGGTGCAAATAAGTAATAGGCTCCACTGAAGGGGTAAGGTATTTATTGTAAATCCATAATCATAATGTAATTCTATCTACTTCAATTCAGGCTGATGGCAGCTCTCATTGGTGTATACAATTTATCGATACTTCGATCGGATCTTTGTAATTTTAGCAATGGACAAGTAGCTTAGTTGCCAATCCCCAAAAAGGATTGCGACAAGTCGATCAATATTGCAAAGCTGATCTGTCACTATGAAGGAAATCAGAAACATCATTCATCAATACGACAGCATGGACTGGACGGAGCAAAAGGCAGCTCTAGCCACTGTAGTGAGTGTAGAGGAGTCTGCGTATCGGCGCATAGGCGCTAGAATGTTTGTCCAAAGCTCTGGCGTCTGGATCGGTGGAATCAGTGGCGGGTGTTTAGAGGGGGACGCACTTAAGAGAGCTCAGATGGCCATCCATAAGGACAGGCCTACTATCGTCGTCTATGACACTATGGAAGATGACGCCCATCAGATAGGCGTAGGGCTGGGCTGTAATGGTAGAATCGAGGTACTCTTCACTCCCATCAATCGTGAGGCGACAGACAATCCAATAGAAATCCTAAGAAAGATCATTCATCGCAGGGAGCCTCATATTCTGTTTCAATTGATAGCGGATCACTCTGGCAAACACGTCTTAGGTAAAGTCTTTTTAGATAAAGACCAATCAGGTCTCAGTGACCTGTTACAGCTCGAGCCATCTAAGCTGCAGGACTACAGCCAAGCTGTTATGGAAAAAGGTAAATCTAAAGTGTACACCACCACAGCTATAGATGGTCAAGAATATGTGATCTTAGTAGAATACCTCAGGCCAGAAGTGCAATTAGTTCTGATAGGAGATAATTATGATGTCAATGCATTCGTAGGTATTGCAGATGAGCTGGGCTGGCAGATTCACGTGGTAGGATTAATCAGAAAAATAGGGAAAGCCGTATTCGAAAAAGCGCATCAGGTGCTGCCATACGAACAGGTCTCTGACATTAAAATCGATAAACACTCCGCCGTAGTCCTGATGTCTCACGACTACCACTGGGATATGCAGATGCTCAAGCACTTTATGCAGCATGAAGTAGGGTATGTGGGTATGTTGGGACCACGAAAGAGGATGATGAAAATGCAGCATGAGCTCACTACAGATCATCCGACGTTAGATCTGGAAAATCTGAGTCATTTTTATAGTCCGGTAGGTTTAGACTTAGGAGCTGAAAGTCCTGAGGAGATAGCTCTCTCCATCACAGCTGAGATTGTGGCTGTATTCCGAAATAGGTCGGGGACTCATCTTAAATTTCGAGAAGGCACTATACATGAGAGAGAATTATAATCAAAATACCTAAAGTTTATGATCATCATCGCTATACTCGCATTACTGACCACAGGCAGCTTAGCTGGTACACCCATTGAGCTTGGCAAGGTAGCTTGGCTACGCGATTACGATAAGGCCTTAGAACAATCTCAAAAATTGGACAAGCCTGTTTTCATCCTCTTCCAAGAAGTACCCGGATGTAGTACTTGTCGACAATACGGTTTAGACGTGCTAACTCACCCATTCATCGTCGAAGCAATTGAAGATAACTTCGTGCCTCTGGCTGTATATAACAATAAGCGTGGAAAAGATGCTGCCGTCTTGGCTCGATACCAAGAGCCGAGCTGGAATAATCCTGTCACCAGAATCGTGGATGCTCGTGGTAAAATGATAGCCAATAGAATTTCAGGTAACTACTCCAAACTTGCCGTGGTCGATGCCATCACCCAGGTACTGACTAAGAAAGGTAAATCAATTCCGACTTACCTCAGACTCTTTAGAGATGAGCTGATCGCTGAGTCTAATGTATCGGAGATCTCGCTCTCCATGCATTGTTTTTGGGCGGGAGAGAAAGAGTTGGGAGCCTTTTCAGGTGTGGTATCTACGGAGGCTGGCTATATGGATGGCAGAGAAGTCGTAAAGGTCAGATACAATGAGCAGGCGACTGATGCAAAGTCCATTATTAAGAAAGCAGCTGCCAAGAATTGTGCTGATGCTGTCTACGTCAAAAATGGTCCTCATCATCAGTTCGCCTTCAAGGGTATACCAGTAAAAGACTATTCTGACTATCGAAAAGACAAAGAAACAAAGTACTATCTCTACAATCATCCACTACGGCAAATACCTATGACGGAGCTGCAAGCACTCAAGATCAACAGAGCTCTTGCGACGGGTGATGATCCAAAAGAATTTCTCTCGCCGCGTCAGCATAGGCTATTTAGAACAGAGTCTAAGCAATCCTCAACACCAATTAAAAGTAGAATTTCTGAAGACTTTACACGGAGCTGGTATGAGCTTATTGGTGACTAAGCCAAGAACACTAAAGTGGTATTAAGGCGAGAGCCGCTCAATGTGCCAAGTATGATCTTCAGTAGCTATATATTGAAAGCGATCATGCAGCCGGCTCTCTCTACCTTGCCAGAATTCTATCATATCAGCGGTCACTAAGTATCCGCCCCAGTGCTCTGGCTTTTCTAATGTATTTTGATCTTGATACTGGAGTTCGAGTTTAGCCTTTCTGGATTCTAAGATGCTGCGGTCTGGAATCACACTGCTCTGCTGAGAAACCCAAGCACCAATTTGGCTGGCCTTTGGTCTGCTTTTAAAATAGGTTGCGGACTGAGCCTCTGACATGCGCTGAGCCACACCCTCTATCCTGACCTGCCTCTCTATCTCCTTCCATAAGAAGGTAAGTGCGACTCTCGGCTGTGCACCCATCTGCCGTCCCTTAGCACTTTCATAATTTGTATAAAATACAAAACCTTCTCTCGTCACCTCCTTTAGTAATACTATTCTGGCATAAACTCGCTCACCATCCATGGTAGATAGTGTCATGGCATTTGGCTCTACAATCTCAGCCTGACGAGCTTCGTCAAACCATTTATTAAACTGTTGAATGGGATCAGTCAACAGGTCAGACCTGTCAAGAGTGGCGTAGCTATAATTCTCTCTCAACGCTTGGATATCTTTATTCATCTTGCCGAGCTTGATTTTAGCACTTTTATATGCTCAATAAATATTTCACCATCTTGGTTCATTAGTGATTGATGATTGAGCTCATGTCGATCGCCATTGTGGATGATCTGACTGATGCTGATCGTCTTCACCCTATCTTTTCGGTTCATCAAGAAGCCGATATTTTGATTGCCTTGACCTCCTGCCTGATGTACGCGCTTCACTACTTCAGGTGACAGCACTTTTTCAGCATTAATCAGATCAAAAAACCATGATGCTCGCTGGGCAATCATCACTGGTTCATATAATGTACTCGAAGACCACACATAGTGCTGTCGAGTATCCAATCTTAAAATATGTTTTAAAGATCCATCCCAGCGGAATTCTAATAGGCGCCGCGGCTCTCGGATGATCATGGTAAATGGCTCTATATTCGCTAATTCTATCTGGTGTAAATAGGAGGCAGCGTCCACATATCCGTAGAAGGCCTTCATGATAAGTCCTCTGGACATACGGTAGGGCAGTTGCCGTCGATGATTTACAAAGGCTCCATTGAGCAGGCAGATAGACCTCTGACTATTGGAAGCGAAAATCCAAGATCCGCCTTGCACATCAATGGGACAGTATACTTGCTGCCCACGGATCTCGCTGTTCACGATTTCTGCAGTGGCACGATCCAAGAATTCGTCTCTATTAGAACTGATACAATAGTCGTCCTCACCCAAACTCACATAGCTGACCAGACACATAGACTAAAGGTCGCCCAGCTGAGGTCTCAAGATAATCTCTTCCATCACAGCACTCGGGCTTAACTTAATTGCACTCATCACAACTAAAGCGATATCATGGGCTTGCATAAGTCTCTCCTCTGGCTGCTCCACACCAGCCCATGAGTTGGACCATGTGGCACCTGGCATGATGGAGACCACCTTGATGCCCTTATCTTTCATCTCCTCTCGCAGCACCTTAGAGAAGCCCAATAAGGCGAACTTACTGATGCTGTAGGAGCCTCCGTGCGGATAAGCCATCAGACTCGCTACGGAGCACATGTTGAAAATGATACCTTTCTTTTGCGGCAGCATGACAGGCAAGAGAGATCTAGTCATGTGGTAGGCGCTGTATAGATTTGTATCCATCTGCTTCTCCAGAACCTCATCCGCTTCCTTATGTATTTCGCCAGGGAGAAAGACTCCAGCGTTATTGATTAAGATGTCCACTTGGTTCCACTTCGACTTGACATACTCGCCAAAGTCTATTACCTCCTGCTTCTGACTCATATCCGTGGCTTTGATTAATACCTCACGATCTGGATGTGACTTCGCGTAAGCGGCCTTGATTGCCTCCAGCTCATCTATATGTCTCGAATTGATTGCAATATCTATCCCCTCCTCCATAAATAAATCAGCAATGGCTTTACCAATACCTTTTGACGCACCTGTAATAACGGCTCTCATATCTTTCGCTTTATTTGTACAAATGTATCTTTTATTACGAATGCCACAGGCCTATACTATAAATTAATCAGCTCGTGATATAGGAGCTTAGCTCAATTATACAGACCTTGCAGCTCGATTATGAATACTAGCTTTTTACATCATTTCGGGAAATTTGTGTTATGGTTTCCCCAGATCATCAGTAAGCCAGAGAATTGGCGGATGTACTATAAAGAAGTGATCAGGCAGATGAATGATATCGGAGTGGGGTCTCTGATGATTGTGTTCGTGATCTCGATCTTCATTGGTGCAGTTACTGCGGTGCAATTTGCCTACCAGTTAGGTAATAGCTTTATCCCCAAATACTACATAGGCTATATCGTCCGAGATATGACTATCATTGAGCTAGCTCCTACCTTTACTTGCTTGGTATTAGCAGGAAAAGTAGGCTCTAATATGGCCGCAGAAATAGGTGGCATGCGGCAGAAAGAACATATCGATGCTATGGAGATCATGGGGGTTAATACCTCAGCGTTTCTCGTGATGCCCAAACTGATAGCGGCAATCATCATGATACCTATCTTGGTCACCATATCTGCGATCGTCAGTAATTTTGGAGGCTACATTGCCAGTTTGGCTTCAGGTATGTATTCACATTCAGAATACGTGCAGGGCATAAGGTCCTTCTTCATTCCGTGGAATATTGTGATGATGTACGTTAAGGCTGTGATATTTGGAATCATCCTGACCTCCGTGTCCTGCTATCAGGGCTACTTCGTGAAAGGAGGAAGTATTGAGTTAGGCCAGGCCAGTACCAGAGCCGTGGTGTACAGCGATATTTTGATTTTAATTGCAGATTATATTTTGGCCTTAGTGCTGACAGGTTAGACTTACCATATGATTAGAGCCGAAAATATATATAAGCAGTTTGGAGAGAATAAAGTCCTTAAGGGTGTGGACTTCACTTTTGAGACGGGCAAAACTAATCTGATCATCGGTAAGAGTGGCGCAGGTAAGACCGTGCTACTAAAGATATTAGTGGGTCTTATGGCCCCCACTAAAGGGCATGTCTGGTATTTTGAGCAGGATCTGGTCAATATGTCAAAAGAAGACATCAGAACTCTACGCATGGATGTCGGTATGTTGTTTCAGGGTAATGCACTCTTTGATTCTATGACCGTAGAAGAAAATATCAGATTTCCATTAGATATGTTTACTAAGCAGTCACTTAAGGTCAAGCGTGAGAGGGTCAATCATTGTTTGGAGGAAGTATCATTAGAAGGCATTAACAACAAATACCCATCAGAAATATCTGGTGGTATGCAGAAGCGTGTGGGCATAGCCAGAGCCATTGTGTTGGAGCCCAAATACCTCTTTTGCGATGAGCCTAACTCAGGCTTAGATCCCAAGACTGCTATTAAGATAGACGAACTGATCAGTAACATCACCAAACAACATAACATCACGACTATCATAAATACGCACGACATGAACTCAGTGATGGAGATCGGAGAAAATATATGCTTATTAGATCAAGGTCTCTTAGCTTGGCAGGGTCACAAGGACGAGGTATTAACCACTACGAATGAGACGCTGGAAGGTTTCATCTTCGCCTCTCCCTTTCTACAGAAGATGCGAGCTAAGGCTCTTGGTCAGGCGCCGGTCAAATAGCCTATTCTAAAGAAATATTCGGTACCTGTATAAGGACTGTGCAATATGAATAAAGTAGTTATATTTTTAGCAGGATTTTCTCTCGCGTACCATGCTGCGATGTCAGGTGAACTATAGATTGCTTATGAAGGTCTTAGAAATGCGAAGAGCCTGAACTTGCTATCAAATTCAGACTCTTTCGACTAAGGTCTCAAAATAAGAAAACTACCTCGTAAATCGATTGATGGGGAAACTCAATCATATTACAAAAATATAAAATATATCTGAGTATCAATACGATATATAACTAAAAATTTTAATTTGTAATAATATCTGTACAAACCGCTTATATGCCATATATAATTCTTTGTTCATATGTCATTGAAGATATTATAAGAATTTATGATATGATGATGTAGTCCAGATTCATCTACAAACTTGCCTCTTTGGAATTATAATATGATGCAGGAATCAATATCTTTGCGCCGCACTCAGCCCGGGTGCTGGAATTGGTAGACAGGCATGGTTGAGGGCCATGTGTCCTTCGGGGCGTGAGGGTTCGACTCCCTCCTCGGGCACTAATAGGGTTGATAATCAGTAATTTATGATTAGTGGTTGTTGTCTCAGTTGTCGCTCAATATGCGCCTACTACTAAACCGTTAAAAATTGACCTCTATCTAAAGTAGAATTACCTCCAAGTCATATGGTGCGAATCGAAGCTCCATAGCTTTTAGAAAAGCATATCTACTGCCATAGATTTTTACTTGCTTAGTCCTGAAGAGATCGAGTGAGTATTCCATTTGATAGGCTCCACTATCTTCCTTCCCGATACGAATATCATATCCAATCTTCTTTAAGTTTCCTTTGTATGCTCAGCAGCTCAATTCAGCTTTACAATATACTGGGCAGGATAGCTCCATAGTTGTGTATATCTTTCCTAATGATTTTCAGAAGTTGATAGATGGGAGAAGAGCGAATACATATTGATCAGCCTCTAAACAACAAATAGATCGTATCATCTACTCACTATATGATAATGTGGATAGGTA
>ENA-ORXR01000832-ORXR01000832.1-marine-metagenome-genome-assembly--contig:-NODE-832-length-37166-cov-6.122705_pt1 | contig 37166 bp, 25 predicted proteins | sample MGYA00237866_ERZ511479 | MGnify/ENA metagenome assembly ERZ511479
ACAAGGGTGAGATGCCGTATATGAAAAAAGGAAAGATTATTCTATTCGTTCTCGCGGTCTCACAGCAGCTGTATGGATGCAGCAATTCTTCGGATGATGATGATGGTCGGGGTCCTTTTGAGGATCCGCCTCAAGTAGACTTCCCAACGGTTCGGACCAGTTTTCCTGCGTCTATGGATCTAATCGAAGAGAATCGGCACGATCCCAGAAAATATGAGCACCAGGTTTTGGAACGGCGAGGGATTGTGGCTGACGAAGGTGCGAGCGGCACTGTGAACAGCGGGTACAAATTCGTTTGCGAAACATCGTATATGGCGACATCGGCGCCCGACGATGAGCAGGCCTATCGGTCTCTCATCGACGGTACTCGAGAAACGATCTTTGCATTCGAGACTGATGTGAGCGAAATCAGTTTCCTGTCGATCAATGCCGTCGAGACAGACGGTCGCACTGGCCAGGAGTTTCTTTATATATTTCCGGAGCAATCCAGCTCGATATCGGGTATCGGTAGAGCATTCTATCTCAATCAGGACGTTGACCGCGTTCGTCGTTCAGGAATTTTGTATTTCGAGTGCTTTGGTTTTTCGCGAGAGTTCTCCGAGGACATTTCAATCTTTCGGGTGTTTCTTGACAGTGTGCAATTTGGAGTCGCCACGGGCACCACATCCACCCCGGCGTTCAGCGATTCCTCTAGAGAGTAATGTAGAGCTGTATCGGTCGTAACCACGTTCACGGGCGTCGTTGAGGGCTCTCAGTTTTTCCAAATTCAGGGTGGGTTGTGCGCATAGCCGTTCACGGCGCTGATACTGACCTTCGCTGAAATCTAGCCTATCGTCAGTGACTGGGAAACGTCACCGACAGGGCTTCGCTTGCCGTCACTATCGCCGCCTGATTCACCCCGCACCCTCGAAGAGGCCATCGGCGTCAGCTGCGCAAGGAATAGCGAGTGCGTTCTACCTTTGATATTGCTGTCTTTGCGGCAGTTCCGCTACCGTAGATTGGCACGGCAGATTGTCGGGGTTGAGTATCAGTGATTGCTTTATGGAGCGAACGAAATCGCGATAGCGGTCGCGTCATCTTCCGGCGGAACACCGGCATGACTGGCCTCTTGCCATTGCAATTGGAGCCACTTCGCGGGATCAAATTCATCGGATTTTCCGGCCAAGTCCATATCTACACGTTCCCACCAGCCATCGGTGCACAGAACGAATCTGTCTCCCCGACATAATTTCACCGCCTCCCTAGTCACCCGCGGTCGAGACTCGCGCTCATTCAGACCTCCCAGCACGCGCAACAATCGGTGGCGATCCTCCACGTTTACGGAAAGTCTCTGTTCCGCCCCTTCTCCGCCGCTTTGCATCTGAGCAACGGAATGGTCGAGCGTGCGTTCGAGCAACTTTTGGCCACGATAGTGATAGACGCGCGTGTCGCCGCAATGTAGCCACCAAACACTCGCATGGTCGGTGTGCATTAACGCAAGCGTGGTGCGCATACTCCTCTGGCGCAATGATCGCCTCTGGGCCGCTACGATCGCTGCGTTCGCGACAGCCACGTAATCGACGAGCTTGGCACGCTCGACCGGTTGATCGCCAATTGATTGTTCTATGGTATCGATCGCGATGTTTGCTGCCACTGCTCCGGCAGCATGGCCGCCGAGGCCGTCGGCAAGAAGGCAGATAACATCGTCTTTGGATGGATGTACCACTCGAGCCACGTCGTCATTGACTCTACCCGAGCCCTTGATACTCTGTATGGCAATTGCGCCGGCCGTTGGCGCTCCTTGCTCACCTACCGCACGTTGCAAAGGCGCGCTCATACGCCCATTCGAAAGTCACCGCTCGAAATGTGCATACCAGCCATCGCCATGCTTTCGCGAATCGGGACCATGATCGGAAGCGGTTGCACACAGCGTTTTCACGAATGAACGATGATTCATTTGGAAAGAGGGCATCAATGCAACACCTGCTCATGATCGACAAACCGAAACGGGTCGCCGTTGCTCGTCTGTGTCCGACCGGCCTGATGAATGTCACCCGGCACGAACAGCTGCAGAATAGGATCGAGCCCATGCAGACCCGCCACGACAGGTTGGTTTCCAGGAACGCGAGCCTCGTTTGCTGGACTGATACCCGCGCTCGCCGCGCCACCGATGCCAGCCCAGGCACGCATCGGACGCGCCAAGCGGGCGCGAACGAGCCAGGCGCAGTCGCCCCATTCAGAAGGGATGGACAGCGCACGGCCAGCCACGACGGCGAGCGACTCGCTCCATTTTTCAGCAAGGTGCCGCAATACCGTGACATCTTCATTGCGTAGCCACCATCGACCGGACAAAGCGGACTCAGCGCCACGGGTCCGGTACTGTCTGGTGCTGATAAACCGATAGTAGTAGCGACCAACCATCAGTTTGTACTCCGATGCATTCGCGATACCGCCGCTCTGAAAGGCGTGCCCATCTGTATCTTTCTCGAGCAACAAGCGCCAGCCGTCAGGGCTCTTTGCAAACCGCTCAGGAGTAGGGCGCAGGCCGGATGCAATCGCGTGCCAGTAACCCCTGCCTACGCCCCTAAAACAATGTTCGTTTTCAGCTTCCATTGTCATATCAACCCTGTCGACATGGCATTCTCACCATCTTCTCTTCGGATCAACGCGAAGGGCTGATCAGCGAAGCAGAACCAGAAATCGGAACGATCACCAGCCGTTCCTGGGTCGTGGTAAACACGTTGCGCGATTCGGCGCTGGCGCCTGCGTCTTCGACGGTCAGTTCGAAATTACCCAAAACAGGTTCCTGGCTATTACTCAATCCTGGCAATGTGCATCGGTATTCGATGTAGCCATCGTCCGTGACTGACCAGGCAGCACTGCCATTGGCGCCATCAGAACGTGGGCTGATTGCACCCGGCAGATATTCGAGCCTCTCGCACATTGCCGTCATCCCGGCCTGTACCATCGTGAACTTAGCCGAAGCAGCGGGCTGCAGTAAATCCGCGCGTACCTGTGTCTCGTATGGCAGCCTGGCGAGAATCTCCAGCGTGTCGGGCGGGGTTGTCCAGAGACTGATCTGGGGTTCTGATTCCTCGGAATCGCAAGCACGGCCATTCACCGTGCAGGTTGAAGCAAGACGGCCTTTCAAGCCAAAGAACTCGGTGGCATCGATCAGCGGATCAGGCCCTGCGCTGCGTTGGGCAACGAATCCAAACGGACGGTTGACATTGGATTCTTCATCGAGTTGACGTAAATAACCGAATGGTTGAGTATCAGTATTTGAATTCACAGGCAAATTATCATCTTTGGCCGCGTTGAGACCGAGACCAGAGTTATTTGCCTCCTCCAGGTTGGACAGGCCATCAGAATCGACATCGAAGACGTTGACGATCTGATCAAGGGGGCAAGGGTGGTCATTTCCCTCTATCGGGGTGCCCTCCATCGTGTTTGTGTCGGATGTTGTCGCCATCTTTATGCTGTAGTGACCGTCGTCTCCACGCTCACTTATCTGGAGCGAAAACATTCTGCTTGCGAGTAGCGACATTTCTTCAGATTGTTCACCATCGGGCTCGCTTGTCGAATCGTCGGATGCCGAGGCTTGCATGACGTCCCAGTCGACAATCAGAGTAAACGGTAACGGCGCATCACCACCCCGACTCGCATGAAGCTCGCGAATTGCTTTGCCACTCAACAAACCTTCTCTCGATGCTCCCTCGACCTCTATACATTCGGCGCTCTCTGGATCGGTCAATTTTACGAAAGAGCGGATGGTAACCGTGTCCATTTCATCGGTGTTTCTCCTTGTGACGTCCGCGGGCTCGATGATCGTGATAATCATGTCTTCAGAACCGTCTTCCCCTTCCGAGAGTTGATATTCAATCCGTTCCTCGCCGGACGAACAGGCCACGATGAATACGGTTGCGGCAAGCATGCTGGATCGACAAGACTTGAGTGAGTACCAAGCGGCGTTCCAGCAGCCACTAATAATGTTCGTCACACAGCTCATTGTTCGTCTTCCACTCGCACTACCACTTGACAACAGACCTCGCGGTTTACAACGACCGAACCATCACCCGTTCCCCCAGCCAACTCTGCGACCAGACCGATCGCCACAACCGCACCGAGTGCATAAAGGATTTTCTGACCGCTCGAGGTTCGATCGAGCTGCGGTTCGATGATTGGTTCGGGCTCTGGCGGTGTCACGATCGCAATCTCAGGCTCTGGTGGTGTAACGACTGTCATCTCGGGCTCAGGCGCGGGCGCTGGTTCGATCACTCGCACCGAAAACGGATCGAACTCAAATCCGCGTGACTCGCTGTTTCCGTCGTTGTCGGTCGCGGTGATGAAGTAGTCGATCGTTTCTCCGGGAATGCTTTCCCGCGCGTTCATCGAGCGGCTGAATACAATCCGATCGGCTGACTGCATGGGAAACGCCTTGAAGCCTTCTGCGCTGGGATACCTCAGGTTCAGCTGAACATCGGCGACACCAGCCTCATCGGTTACATTCGCGATGATCGGCACCTCGCCACCGGAAACAACTGTCTCGACTGGGTCGTGAACGATGACTGGTGGCACTTGATCGGCTGCGAGCACCTGTCCCCAGCCGCCGAGACACTGGGCGACGACGAGAATGGCGCTGAGAACGCCAGAGCCCTTTCTCCTTCGTGCCCAAAGGACTCGCGATGGTGTGCCAGCACGACGTAACCGACTGAGATATCGATCGATCATTCCGTTTCCCTCAGCTCATGGGCCAGATCGGGGTGAGTGAAATGCCAGGCGCAGAGACTCAGGAACCCGACGACGAGCATGACGACAAAGGTGATCGCTAGTGGAGGCGTCGCGATTGCAAGGCTTTGCCAGGGGATCGCTTCCATTGAAACGGCGCCATCGGTCATGGCATTGACTGCCCGCACGACAACATCGCTTGCGGAGAGCGCGTTCCAGGTGAGTGCAAGCAACGCAAGCACGCCGAGGCTGTACAGAAAAGTCAGCATCAGCTGGAACGGGATAGCGGCTACCAGCGGTGCGGTCGAGGCATCGTGCGCGCGCAGCAGCGCGATCGCCTTGGCGTTCTGCGAGAGGTAGCTCCAGACAAGGCCGGCGGCTACCGTGATCGCGACCGCGAGGGAGAGCCAGGTGATGGCCATAAAAGTGTTTCGAAGGCGTGAAGCTGTGCCGAGCAAGCGTTCGAACTTGGACACGATCTCCTCGTCGAAAGCAAAGGCGCGGTCGCGCAGAACGTCGATCACGCGTGAGTGGTTCTGCCGATCGAAATAGATTGCTGCGCGTGAGTAGCTCGCTAAGCCTGCATTCCTGACACGCGACGCCCAGTTGTGCCAGACATCGGCTTGCATGACGAGATCGAATCGCTCGTACCCGTCAGCCGGCAGGCTTTCGACAACGCCGACGACTTGAAAGGTCTTCTTTTTACCAGCACCCCAAAGGTCCACGCTCGGCTCAGCGCAGAGATCGATGCCGTACTTCTGTGCGAATGTATCAACGTAACGTCGGCTGGCGATGAGTACGAGTTCGTCGGCGTATGGAATCAACGCTCCGGGCGAGGCGTCGGCAATCGTGTTGCATCCTGTTGAGCCGTCGCCTAGTGCTTTGACCGCAAGCTCCGCGTAGACCGGTTCATGCTTCTCAAAAATACCGATTGTGGCATCGGCAATGAACCCCTGAGCGATCACGTCAATATCCTTCGGGTAGACGTCGACGCTTTCCGTAAGTCGACCGAAACCCCAACGTGGTGCAACGCCCGCGGTACCGGATGCATCGCCATCGCCAACGCCTTTGTCAGGCTCCACGCTGCCGAATTCGATTTCCTCGCTCAGCTCGGTCAGCGATGTCGCGTCAATCACCGAACGCTTGAGCTCGCGCACGTTCTGCTGGACGATGACATGGCGTAACGCCGGGTCGTCGAGCGCTGCATCGAAAAAGCCGATCGCCTCCTGTTGCCCATAGGTCACGATCAGCACGAGTCCGAGCACGGCGGCAAGCTGCAGTGCGCGGACACGGTGTGCGAAGTTCAGTGGCAACCGGATAAGCCTGCGGAAACCACTTCGGTTTCGCAGGGGCGTTTCACGAAATGCTTCCATCCAGGACAAGCGGACGCCCGCTAACATGTTCGCGATGCTCAAGCCGAAGTCACGTGACGGCGCGGGTGGCGGAGGCGAATCCGCTTTCTCCGGCAACTGCCTTCCTGTCGGTTGCAAGAAATGTTCGGGTAACCGTTCCTTCTTAAGCCAGGATTCGATATCTCGCGAAGTCACTGCGCCCACGAGCGGGTGCAGCTCGATCGGTCGCACGAGACCCGGCATCGGTCGTCCCGGTGCCAGTACGATGAGCGCATCGGCGAAGCGGCAGGCGAGCGGATAATCGTGCGTGACCCAGAACATCGTGCGAGTCAATCGGGTGCGTTCGAACGGCAAGCCGTTGGGTCGTGCCTGCCCGGTCAGTGCATCCTTACCATCGAGGATGGTCGGGCGCGCGACGGCGGTGCGATCGGGTGGAGTCGGCTCGTTCTCGCTTTCGCGATTACACGCACCGCTAAGTGATCCTGAGTCTGGCGAAAGGTGCTCGTCTGCTCCGCGAACCCAGTTCCGAATTGCCGTAAGGACCTCAGCAGCAGTCTGCGGATCGAGGCTCGAGCTCAATTCGTCAGCGAACAGCAGCGTCGGTTCACGACCGAGCGCACGTGCGATGCTCAGCCGCTGCAGCTGACCACCGGAGAGCGTGACTGCCCGATCCTTCAAGGTCTTGGTCGAACCACGTTCGCCGTCGCTGAGCCGGGCAACACGCAAGAGGCCCTCCAGCGTAGGTATGTCAACCGGTAATCCAGCCGCGCGTCGCGTTATTTCAAGGTTCAACCCGATTGACGCCTGGTTCAGGAGATAGCCCTGCTGAAAGACGTAGCTCGTGTGTCGGCGCGGGTAATGCGACGCCTTGGCGTCTGGACTGCCGAGCCGACGAGGCGCAGACTCGCCCGGCAGGCAGATGTCGAATACCGGTGCAGACGACGGAACGCTGGTGCTTGTGTCATCGTTGTCTGGTACTCCACTTCGCTCACCTCCTGGCGCATCATGCGCTTCCAGACCGCCGAGGATATTCAGCAACGTTGTCTTGCCCGAGCCCGACGCGCCAACGATCGCGATGATGCCGCCGAGCGGAATGTCGAGGCACTCGACCTGGACGGCCGGAACAACCTCGCCACTACGGGCTGCGAAGTGCTTGCTGATGTTGCGTAGCCGAACAAAGCCGCTTGTCGCGATCGATGGGGCAACGGCGTGATGAGGAACAGCGACCGTCGCCGCTTCCTTGCTAACGGATTCGGACGACGTCAAATCTCCTGCCGCATGCGCCGTCACTACGCCTTCGTCGATCGTATCGCTCACTGGAACTCGACCCGGCTGGGGAAGAAGTCCACCGGTAGATAGAAGTAGTTGTTCTCACCCCCTTGGCTCCACTCCCAGTTGAAATCAAGCACTCGCGAGTTGTCGCGTACCGTCCACGCAAACGTGCTGTTGGCGTCTTCCGTTTGATCGACGGCACGTACGATATCGGTTTGCGGGTCGATCAGGCGCTTGTTGTCGGAGGCCAGCGCGAGCAGCTTGGCGCTGCGGCAGATCGGGTCGGCGATGCGGGTTGTCTCCTCGTTGGAGTCATTTTCTGTATCGGCTTCACGAGCCTGCTGCCATCGCTCCTCTATCCGATCAGGCGTGGATTCAAGAATGCTCGGGAAATGATTCGCTGGCAGGAAAATGTATCGCCTCAGGAACTCACCGACAGGAATGTCTGACCGGTATTGATCACCCCCGAGCGTCGTCGTCAGCAGGACCATGGCCTGCTCGATGTTGCGCTTGACCGTCGAACGCTCGAAGCCGCGACAGGTGAGATCCATGATTAGCCCGAGAGTGCCCAACTCGGTGTAATCGAGATTGACCCAGAAGTCGAAGTTCGCGAGCCGGTCGTCGTAGCGCACATAACCTTCTCCCATGAACTGCCCGCTGCGTGCAGCGTTCTGACAGCCGACACTGCCAAAAGCCATCTCGCAGATCGCAGTCGAGATCCGCCGCACGTCGCCCTCGGCCGCCGGGATGTCGAGTTCGAGTAGATCCTCGCGCTTGGCGAGGGTGCGTTCAATATCCGTACCCTCGCGAATCGCGAAACTGGCGGTGAGTGAGGAGACGTACAGGTTCGCGATTGCCTCCTCGATCTCACGTTCGGTTTCAGCGAAGTCAGCGCTACCGCTCTTGTCGTGGGTGATTGCGGTCTCGAGCCCACGCACGGCGGCAAGCTCGTTCCCCTGGCGAATGAACTGGTTATTCCAGATGTCGTCGAAGCGCCCGCCGACGTTGATCGGTAGTAGCAACACATCGTTCTCGACCAGCAGGTCGCGCACATCGGAAATTCCCAGGTTTTCAGAATTACCGACGTCGCGGCTACCATGGTCCCCGATCCAGACGACAACCTTGAACTCGGTCTCCTCTGACCATTGCAAATCGCGAATACCCCGGGCAATTCCGGCAAGACCTGCTTCGGGTGTGTCGGCGAATCCGTCCTTGTAGTATTCGCCGCTCTCGGCTATCGCGCTCAATCGATCAAAGTGCTCGGTGTAGCCTGGGTCCCCAAGCTTCGAGATGACCTTAAACTGCATCGCATCGGGTGATGCGCTGCGATCAAGATAGTCGCCGTAGTAAGCGGCGGCGTACTTGACCTCGACGTCATAGCCTTCGGACTCGTTGATTGTGGCGATCCGGTCGGCGGTGTTCCGGACGGCACTCACGACGTGGGGAAAGTACTCGGTCATGCTCAAGGTGTTGTCGAGCACGAAAAGCATGTCGATGCGCCGCACGTTCTGTTGTTTGTGGCCCCGCTCCGACGACGCTTCCACCTGATCGGAATCGGCGAAGAAGCCGATACGGTATACGGTCTTACCGCGTCCGGCCGCGGTCGTCTCCTCGGTCAGTATCGGGAAACGCGCGATATTCGTCACAGGCTGACCTTTCTTGTTCGACATCATCTCGCCGATCGATCGCTCGCGGAAGTCAGCGGGGCGATCAGCAATCACGCCGGCCGGATCGGCTCTAGCCGCGAAATCCGGCTCGACGTGGATTCCGGTAGCCTCGCTCTGCTCGTTGAAGTAGAGGCTCAGCTGTGACTCCCACAGCAACACGTGCTCCGCCGGCACCCAGCCAGAGAAGCGCGTTGGCACATGCGGCTCGTCGCCCGCGATCCAGTACCAGAAGCTGCCGTCGACTTCCCGCTCGGCGTAAATCAGGTAAATGCCGAACACACTCGCATCGGTGCGAGGCGAGGAGGTGATGGTCGGTTTGTCGTAGATCTCGACGATAGTCGCGTCGTCCACGCCGGACTTGGGGTTCGAGCGCAGCACGGCCTTCAGTGGCAGGGGATTATCGAGGGTGCGCGTCTTGTCAGTCGCCGGGTCGGTCCACTCGATCGGCGTACCGACGGTGACTGGCTGCGGCTTGCTCAGGATAGGTAATACGTCGTCCTTGTCGATCCAGGCGCAGATAAAGTCATCGCTGTGCAATTTGCGCTGACTGCGAAACAGCATGCGAAAACCGGTCTCGTCGACCTTGAACAGTGCTGTGTGCATGTCGATGACCGCGGCGACTTCCGGGTCGAGTGTGCGGTCGTCTTCCGAATCGACGTACAAAGCCGGTGAGGCAACGAGAGTGAAGTACTCGACCGGATTTTCGTCATTGCCAGAGGCTACCGAGATCTCGGGCATGTCTGGCGCGCAGCGACCGTCGAGCAAGATTTGTTGGGCGTGCGAAATTTGGGAAAAAGCGAACGATGTCGCGAACACCACGATCAGGGCGAATGGCCTTGTCATCAGTTGCGTGCTCCGAAACGGTTGTCGTCAAGATCCTCGAGTATCGTTTCGAGCATGAGTTCGAAGTCTTCGTTACCGGCGCGCTCGCGCCAGTTGAAGGCATAGACGCGCAGGGCAGGTGAGTCGACACAGACGTGTGCGATATCTCCGGACAGCGAACGTGATGGACCATCCTGTGCCGTGTAGCCATCAATACCCGCGAGCACCACGGCATGGCGAACGTCGAGTGGTGAGGCAGCGAGATCCTCCGCATAGCGACTGCAGTCGGTCACGAGATCGTCGTAGATGAGCAATTCGAGAGGCGCGTCGCCGAGCTCTGCCGCGAGTGCGTCGAGCTGATCTGCGAAAAACAGTCTAGCCACGCGTGTCGCCTTGCGACGTGCTTGCGCAGCCGAGCGAAGGGCAACGGACTCGCTGAACGAGGCGACAAAGTTGTCCACCGGAGCGACGATGGGCACGATGTTGCTGCGCTCACCGGCGCCATAGACTATGCCGTCAGCCCAACGCCCATCCGCGCGCCCGTTGCCATGGAAGCGATCGAAGAATTCGAGAGCGTTCTTCCAGCGGACAAGTGAGGAAGCGTAGGGCGCGGCATTCAGTTGCAGGTAGCCTGCAAGCAGCGGCTCGTCAGTCGTCAGTTCGAGGATGACGGGGCCAGCGGTCGCGTCGGCGCGCAGTCGCCCGAGCGTCGTTGGTTTCGAACGGAGTCCGACTACCGGGCAGTCGCCGCCGCCGCGGTAGCGATTGAACACGATGTCGATCGGTGCGTCATCGTCGAGCGTGTCCGGAAGCGTCGCAAGTTCATGGGTCTGACGTCCGAGACGCAGCGAAAAGGACTCGCTCTTGAAGTCCCCGCTCGACAGCTGTGCGAGGCAGCTGGTCAACGGCTTGCGGTAGCTACCGAAGACAATGCTCGGTTCAAGCTCAAGCGTTACGCCGGGTTTCGATGCCTCGCTCGCGGGTTTGCGGCCAGGCGCGCCATCTGAAGATGAGTCGTCGGAGGAAATGGAAGCCGAGGCGGTTTGAGTCCCCGGGGCTACTGGCCCACCCGGTTCGAGCGTCTTGGGATCGGCGGTTGTTGCCTCCCAGTCGATTCTGAGCGTCGCACCGTCTTCGGCCAGCAGATCGCCACGCTCGAGCCAGAGTTCACTCTGTTCGTGCGGTAGTTGCGCAATTGGTCGATTACACTCCCGGTCAGCACACAGCATCGCTTGCCGAACCTGCGTCACGGAAGGATCCCAGGTGGCGATGAGATTTTGCGTGAAGGACGCTTCCTCACCCGCTTGCATAGCTTTCCCATCGATTTTCAACGCATCCTGCGGCACGTCACCGTCAGCCGAGTAGTACACCGTCAACGGTGCCTGCGTGCCGTCGTCGCGCAGGCGTGCGGTGCTCAGCAGCAGTGTCGACAGGTCGTCGGACACGTACCAGTTGCCATCCCCCGCGGCACGGGCGCCGCTCCCTGACGGCGAGTTCTCGGCAAGCGTGACGACGCCCGCTTTCAGTGCGATCCGCGCATCAGCCAAAGGGAAGCGCGCCGCTTCGTCCATCTGCCTGATCTCAAACCGTGCGTCACCCTGGAGCAAGGCCCCGTCGGTCTGCACGACGAGTGGAAAAGCGAGCGTTTCACCTGGCGCGCAGCTGTCGATATCAGGTGGCGGTTCGGTGCCCGGCGTGTAACCACCAACTTCGTTACGGAAGAGTCCGATACGTTGGCCATCACGATCGTAAATCGCCTGCACGCAATAAAGACCGTTCGCGTGATCGCCGAGTCCTTCGACTACTTCAAGGAAAAGTCGTTGCCAGGATTCTCCGGAATTCCAGTCAATGACCGGCGGCGACGGCGACTTCACGCCCAGGTAGACCCCCTCGGGGTCGCCGTGTCGAGCCATGGAGAAAGCGAAGCCCGTCGCGTCGAAAAGTTTTGCGACGGGTGCGGCCGGCTTTGTTGCTTCCGAGGACGCATCACCCGACATAACCAATGCCGGCAGCTCTGGCATCTGCGGATCGCTAGTCCAGCCACTTCCAGCCGACGTACCGTCGGGGCCAGGCGAAACACGCGCTACGACCTCCCAACCGTCGCTCTTTCGTCCTTCGAGTGTCCAGCTGAGATCGCCGAGCCAAACCGAATCATTCTCGTCGGTACCAGGTGGCCAGCGCATCACAATACGAAAGTCCGCACTACCATCCAGACTCTCGCGAACCGCCTGGGAAACGGCGGTATACACGCGAATCGCCAACCGTGGGATCTCCGCGAGCGGCGTCGCACAGTTCTCCCCTCCCTCACCTTTTGATACTGGCTGGAAAGCTTTTGCCTCTGGCTTGTAGCGGTACTCGGCTTTATCCTGGCCCGCTACGTAATCGACATCCAGGCAGAAAGAACCGTCGTCGCGGGGCGACGCCCCTTTCAGCTCGACTTCAGATTGCGCCTCGACGTTCCAAGTGGTCGGTACATCCGAAAACTTGAGCTCGGCGTCCACCGTCCGTGAATCGATAGAAAACGGTTTTGTCATGAAAGTTACCTCGTCCAGCGAGGCTGCATTCACGTCAAGAGGGTGGTGGATCACGTTCAGCGCCAGAATGATCAAGCCTGAATATCGAATCCATTTGCCCCTTGAGCGACTACGCATTCGACATTCTCCGTTTGACGCCTGCCAATAGCGCTCGGCCGATATGCGCTTGCTCATGGCCAGCGCTCGGTATCACGGGCACAGCGGAAACCGACGTCCGCGTAGCTTTCTTCGGGATACTCGGCTCGGCGCGAGGCCAGCCGCAAATTGACGCTTGCCGACTCGCTCGCCGACCCGCCCATTGCAACCCGGCGCGCCCGACCCGTGCGCGTTGGCTCGATCGTGTCGGTCCACTCCCAGACGTTGCCGGTACCACCGAAGAGCCCGGTACGCACGTCCAGTAGCGCCGGATCATCCACGTCGCGCACGGGCGTCGCGGTGCTCCCAGACGCATTAGCAGCAATCCCGTCGGGATCGAAGTAGCTTGCATGCACCGCGCGCTCGACACCACGCATCGCGGACTCCCATTCGGCCTGCGTTGGCAGGCGCGCGCCTCGATGCTTGCAGTAAGCCTCCGCGTCGAACCATGAAACATGAGCAACCGGCTTTGCGGCAACTTCCCGATAGCTGGAACCTGGCCCATCGGGGCTGGCCCAAGTGTGTCCCTCGAGCGTCTCGACGCCGAGATCGGGTAGTAATCGCCGTGAATGGCCTCGCTCGGTGGACGTTGCTGCATGGCCACTTTCCTCAACGAACGCAGCGAATTCGTCGTAGCTCGTCTCGTGCTCGTCCAGTACGTAGGGATTGAGTCGAACTCGCCGCCTGCGCTCAGACTCATACCACGCCGGCACGCAAGCATCGGCACCGTAGTGTGCACGGCAAGCGGCCAATGCTTCCTGGATCTCCGACGAGTCACTGCCGACCGACACATTTCGTGGAGCTGTCGCCAAAAGATTCTGCTGCGTATTGATACCTGCGCTGAGCGACTCGATCACGCCTGCATCGTCACCGGACGATGCACGATCTGCTACTTGTCGCTCGGCTTCCTCCAAGGCAAGCGCATCGTCGGCGGGAATCACTACGCCAAGCCTGGTGAGCGCTGCCGTGTGGTCATCAAACTGTGCGCGGAGCGCATCAGAGCTACCTGCTGGCGCATCCGTCGCCACATCCGAGGTTGTTGATCCGTCGCCTGAGCCGAAGCTGGTCGCACGAGACAAGAGAAACATCGCACCCAGAATGATCGGCACGAGCAACAATGACGAAATAGCGAGACGTCGTCTCGATGTGCGTTCGGGACGTGGATCTCGATCCGCGCCCACGCCTTCACTTACCGCACTCGACTTTTCTCCAACCTTGTCGCTGTCCGCCGGCAGCAACCACGGTGCGAGCGAAGTTGTCGTTTCTACGGAGGGTACGGTCTCTGGGATCGTACGATGCGTCGCATCGCGATTGCCTTTGAACAGACGCGTGCGCAGGGAGGAAGGCCGTTCGGATGTCACAGGCTGCTCGGATGCGACAGAACGTGTTGCGGTGTGACGTGGGGAGCTGACCTCAGCTGATGGGGCCGATGATGGCGATTGCATCGCACCCTGCTTGCGATCCGGACCGCGCGGCCCCGGATCGCGCCGCCCGCTGAGCCCGTCACGCAACTCGCTGACCGACTGCGGTCGATCATGTGGCGCGTAGGCGAGCGCGTGATCAATGGTGTTGAGAAATGCAGGCGTGTACTGCTCGGCGAAGGTTTCGGCTGCACTCGGCAATGGATCGGGTTCGTCGTGATCGAAGGCTTCCGAGCGATCCATCGCACTTGCCGGCAGCTTGCCGGTCAGGCAACGCATCAGGGTTGCACCGACCGAGTAGACGTCGGTCCATGGACCCTGCCGTCCGGAACTCGCGTACTGCTCCTTGGGCGAGTAGCCCTCCGAGACCATCACGTGCCAGCTGCGACTGCGCGCGCCCATCGAGGATCGGGCCGCGCCGAAGTCGATCAGCAAAGGCGTATCATCGTGCTGCAAGTAGATGTTGTCAGGCTTGATGTCGCGGTGCCACACTCCGTGCTCGTGAACTTCCTGCAGACCGTCGAGAAGCGGAATGAAGATACCCTTGAGCGCATCTTCGTCGGGCGCGACGCCTTGGCGTTCTCTGAGCCAGTTTCGAAGCGTCCGACCTTGCGCATAGTCCATGACAATGTATGCCGTGCCATTGTCCTCGAAGTAGTCTGTCGCACGTACTATGTTCGGATGCCGAAAACGCACCAGATCGCGCGCCTCCTTCAAGAAGCGCTCTAGCCCGAAGTCAAAATTGTCGCGTGCTGCGCCGCTCGTCGTCTTGCGACTGTTCGGCTCGATACGCAACTTCGACGTTCGGTATGAAAAATCGCGGGGCACGTACTCCTTTATCGCCACCGGCGAGCCTAGTCGTCGGTGTTTGCCGAGGTAGGTGACACCAAAACCGCCGATTCCGAGCACACGCTCGATCGTGTAACTCTGCAAGCGAGTGCCGGCAGGTAGCGTCTGTTCCAGCGAAACGGTGTTCATGCAAGGGAATCGCCGGTGCCGACGTGGGCGGGCACTATCATCGACCACCACCATCGGCGATGGACGCAATCATGCCCGCCGCCAAGACACCGCCGACGACATACCACAGCGTGCGGCGCCCTGAACCCGTTTCCATCTCCTCTATCGGCACATCCGTGAAGGTGATTTCGGTTGCAAGGTCTTCGATAGACGAAATCCCATCTGGTACCGGCGAGTTGGATGTATAGCCGAGCGCGGCCGACAGGGCCGTTGAATCTGGTGGGTCGACAAAGGCTCCACTACCGTCAGACTTCGACGCTACGCGCGTGTCGAGCCTTATCGTCAGCTCGAGGTCCTCCTTGCCAAGGCGGACCCAACCCTCGATTTCCGCATAGTCCGGATGCGTGGCCTCTACCTGATAGAACTCGTTCGCCCACAAGGACATTCCGAACTCGTAGGCAGGCAGGATATTGAGGATTCGCACCCGCGCGTCCGCAGGCCATGTATTGACCGAAAGACGCGCCTTGAGCGTTGAACGGTCATTCTCGCCAGTCGTCAAGGCGTTGTCGGCACCCGGTCGGACTCCTAACTGTAGCGATTTGAATTCGGCATCGGCCGTCACCGCGGATTCGGTGTTGCTCGTCGAAGCCTCGTTCTCTTGTGTAGCTATCGCGAATCGCAGATCGTCCGAAAACGAACCGATGAGCATTTGCGTGTGCGCAACGTTGTCCCGTCGTGCCAAAGGACGCACCACTCGCGTGAGTGCCGCGCCAGGTTCGTCGCCAGATGCGATACGTCGGCCAAACATTGCGAGTAGCCGATTGTCGTCGACGTTCGTTTCGTCTACGACGACGGGTTCCGAGCCGCCGAAGATGATCGCCGTCCCCGGAGCAGTCAGCCGCTCTATCTCTGCGTCCGCACAGACAGGTGTCTTGCCGTAGCCACGCTTCCCCCAACCGGCAGCAAGGGTGGACTCTCGGCAGGTGTCGAGCAGCACAAGCCCGTGCGCAGCTTCATCAACTGCATCGAGAAGGGTTTGTAGCGGAACAAGTCGATTTAGGTCGCTGCGCGTACGCAAGGTGACATTCACCGGCACGACGAAGGCGTTTTCACCGAGCTTCAGAGCATGTCCCGCGTAAGCAATCACAGCCAGATTAGCGCCACGTGCAGCGTCCGAAAATCCCGACACCATCGTCTCCCACTCACGCAGGGACAGGTTCGCACCGAAGGTCACGTCGACGTTCCGCTCCTCGAGCGCAGCGGTCAAGGAGCGGGCATCGTCCACCGCGCCGGAAATCTGGTTGCCGTCGTAGGTCTCGCTTCCGACTACCAGAGCAACGTCGCCAGTGGCGTTCGACAATGCAGGTGCGAGCGCTATCAAGAAGCCGAGCGTCAGCTGCGTTGCCAGCCAAGGTATTCGCTTCCACCAGCCAGAGATCAACACTGCTCCTTTCCCAGCCGAGACCGTTGATCAGTGTACAGATAAAACCCTTGATCTAATTCTCAGCGGGTGACGAACTTCCGACGCTGCTAGCAGAAAGTCTAGGTTTCCATCCTGGATACAAATACGGAAAAGTGACCGAGTTACAAATGCGTTCGCTATCGGCTCTCAGCGAAGGCGGTCTCCAAGCTGATTTTGCTCCACTGTCGTGGCGTCAGCCCCTCTATTACAGCTATGCTGGATCCAGTCTTTCGTTTTCGCGTACGCCTTCAACCATGTATCGATTACGAGCCAGGGCGTACTCAAAGCTCGCTCACTCTTAACAATAGTTTACGAAGTAATGGTCGCGAGCGCTTGAGCGCTGCAATTTACGCAGAGTCCATGATTGTTACCGATATGACATCGGGACACGAAGCTTGCAAGCGCCTGCTCCCGGCGAGCCGGTATGCGGGAGCCGGCACTACTTGAGAACTGCGGTTCCCATGAGTGATGGTGTGATTCGGGCACTATCCACATCGTCCTGAACATCCTGATACCAAGCCCAACGGAAATCGCGCGGCCCACCGTTGTTGTCGACGTCCAGTTGCACGTCGAAGCCGAATGGCCTGTGAATTCGGATGCCAAGGTCTTCAATAGGCAGTTTGATCTCCCATCTTATCCAGCCCTCACTACACAGGCATGTATCGAATTCGATTTCAGGCAGTTGCGTTGAGTTCGTACCTTTTACAACTGTCGTGGAGTTCTCCGTTAGGTCTCCTTGATCGGTTAGTAGTGGAATTGCGAAGTACCTGTCATCGACACTGTCATAACTGGATGCTTTGCTATTGTCCCCATCGATGAACAGGTTTACGCTGTCGTCATCCCGAACATTTTCGGAGTCTCGAAAGGAGGTTGATGATTCGACCTGCTTGCCGAACACCGTGACGTAGAGGTTCGTATCGTCGTGCATGGCGAACCAGAAGTAGCCGGTTTCTCGATTCGGCTGAGCTCCCATCTGATCCACTATCAGGTTATCGACAAAAAACCTCTCTTCGTTTTGATCTTGTGGGCTCCCCGTTGCTTCATTCCAGATGGCGTCGTACTGGCCGTCGATAGTAGGCTCGTTGGCTGGATCTATCCGGTTGATCCTGACGTCTGGAATCGTATTGGTCGTTTCTAAGCGATTGTACGGATCGCTGCCGACGCGGCGCTCGGAAAGGTTCGATTCACCGTCGGCATCGAGGTCAAAATCGGAACCTGTCGAAGTGTAGTCATCGGCCGAAGGCGCGATTTCGGTATGTTCCGTGATCTGGCGTTCCATCGACCAGGTTGCGAGCGCCAGATTCTCGTCGCGAACGATTGTTGATGCAGCGTCTTGCTCGGGAATTTCGTACCAGGTGACTGCAATCGTCAACACGTCGCCTCGTGCAACCAGAATCTCCGAGGTCACAGGTGTGCTCTGCATGAAGCGCTCTGGCGGTTGGTCGTTGATCACGACTTCGGCATACAAGTTGTCGAGATTTACAGACCGCATGGTCAGAATAGACTCTGGAGCTGACAGCGAGACCGCGTTCGATGCTGGATTGTCAGCTCCGGAACTGAGATCTATCAGCCTGTCGGATTTGGAACACGCTACGAGGGAGACTGCAACACATCCGACACCTGAACGGAATATCCAGCCTCTGCGCGATGACTTCATGTTTTCTCAGACCTGACCGTCGAGCATTGGGCAGCCTGTCTCCAGGTGATTTCATCACCATACCGCGAGAAGACCATCTTCTGAAAGCAAGATAGCATTGTCAGACCGCGCTGGACAAGCGTAATAAACCAATGCCGCTACCGTCAACGAACGAGCTTTATCAGCATGCTGGTCGTTGGATTGATTGTCGGAATCACCGCCGCCGCGGCCACTACCGATGACGCCAGGCTCGCGCGTGTAGACTCAAGTGGCGGGTTGCCGATCTGGCCTCACGCGAGTGGAGAGGGCATTTAATGGGTGAGGCCAAGACGTCGCAGGAGCGGGTGGCCGACAGCCGTAGCTTTCTGGCGCCAGGCAGTATGCTCGATTGCTATCGCATCGAGCGCATCCTTGGGCGAGGTGGGTTCGGTGTGACCTATCTCGCGCTGAATACGAATCTGGACCTGCTCGTTGCCATCAAGGAGTACATGCCCGAACAGACAGCTGAAAGGACGTCGGACGATTGGGTGAAACCACGCTTTCCAGATTCGAGCGAAACGTTCGTCTGGGGACTCTCGCGCTTCCTCAAGGAAGCGCGAACGCTTGCCAGATTCAAGCATCCGAACATCGTTCGCGTCATGCAGGTCTTCGAACGGAACGGCACGGCTTACATGGTCATGGAGTACGAAAGTGGCCAAGACTTCACGCAGACGATCAGCCAGCCCGATAATCGCTCTGAAGTCGCCCTCAAGCGACTTATCAGTCCAATCATCGAAGGATTGGTACAAGTCCACAGTCACGGTTATATCCATCGCGACATCAAGCCTGCAAACATCCGGATTCGCGATAACGGCTCACCGGTTCTTCTGGATTTCGGATCGGCAAGACAGGCTACCGGAATGCAGACACAAATGTTGACTGCGCTGGTAACGGTTGGCTACTCACCGCTGGAGCAGTACAACGAGGCCAGCTTCACCCAGCAAGGCCCCTGGACCGACATCTATGCATTGGGAGCCGTGCTCTACTTCGCTATTACGGGCAAGGCTCCCGCCGACTCGACCCTTCGTGGGTCAGCTGTACTGAATGATCGGCAAGATCCGCTTATACCACTGGAGACGCTGAGACCGGCGGGATTCAGCCTCGCGTTCTGCAGGGCGATAGACTGGTCGTTGAGCTTCAAGGTATCCGATAGACCGCAGACGCTGGAGCAGTGGCGATCCAGGCTGCTCAATGACGATGCGACAGTCTTGATGCCGAGAGCACAAAGGCAGCCTCGTGAGCCCACAGTAACGATGCCCCAGGTGCAGGCGCTCGATGACCACAGCTCGAAGCCGGACAACGGCACCGATTCACAAAAAATTGTTGGCGACAGTCACGACTCGGACTGGAACCAACAGGCTGACAATTTAGATCCTCTCAGGCGTGCGAGGGAGTCTGTGCGTCATCCGGTAAAAGACACTACTCCCGGCAACGTGCTGAATGTCAGTCGAGCACCTAGGAAACGGTCAGAAGCGGCAGGCTGGTCGGCTCGACGGCTCAGCGCCATTGTTGCATTTTGCTTGTTTGTGGTTGCCATATTTGCAGTGTTGGGCGGCGCGCTGACCCAATGGCGTGAAGCAGATGAGCGGGCTGCAACTGAATCATCAGACGTCGCATCTCTGGGGCGACCTGAAGAAGAGCCCGAAGTGATACCTGCGCCTGATCGCTCGGAAGGTGAGATCGAAGCTGCCGAGCAGCTCCGCAAAGAGCCAGAGCCAGTTGAGGAAGCAGGCCGTGTACAGCTGCCAGGCGATCAAAATGAAGTACAACGATCTACTGAGAAAGTGAATCGGTTCGAACGTCTCGAAGCAGAAGCAGAAGCAGAAGCAGAAGCAGAAGCAGAAGCGGCAGCCAAAGCAGAAACAGCGGCAGCAGAAGCAGCAAGAGCAGAAGCGAAAGCGGAAGCGGAGGCCGCAGCCAAAGCAGCAGCAGTGGAAGCCAAAGCAGCAGAGGCAGAAGCAGCAGCAGTACGTCGCGAACAGTTAGAAAGGCGGCTCTTGGCAGAGAGAGCTGAGAGTATCGAACGACTCAACGCCGCGCGTGCGGCCGAGGAAGCGCAGCGACTAGAACAGGAAGAAGCAAGCCGAGTTGCTGACGAAGAGGATCGTCTTGCAAGAGACGAAGCTATACGCGCCGCGGAAGAAGAGGCCCGACAGAAGAAGCTGGAACATCAGCGTATCGTCGCTGCTGAACAGAAAGCGGCTGAGCAAGCTGCGGCTGCAGAAAGAGAGAATACGGCTGAATCCGCCAATAGGGACAGCGATATTGCCGGGCCAACTGTCGAAAAGCCGGCACGACTGCCGCCAATTTCCTCCGCCGAAATCAATCAAATCGTCGCGCGGTTCCATGCATTGCGCAGGGCGATCAGCGAGAAGGACATGCCATCCGTCGAGGTGTTGACTCTTCCGTCAAGCCGTAAGCAAAAGTACCTGGAGTACGCGTTCGAGGCCTTTGACAGCATCGACGTGTCGGTAAGCGACATCCAAAGCAGCCAGGTCGAACAATCCGTGAGCGCCATCTTGTCGATCAAGCGTGGGGTGCGAAGTAATGGCAATTCCAACGTGCCGCCAGAGGAATTTCGCTCAATTCCTATCCATTCCCTCAAGTCTGCAGAATGGTCAAAAATTCACTGGTAAAGTGCGCAGACTGTTGAGTCTGAGCTGTCGAGCGCAGACCACTACGTAAGACAATGGAGCTAAGCAACCATGACAGTAGTCGAAAAAATGCCGAAACGGACTCGGACTCTGCGTCGTTCGCTTGCCACAATCTTGTCGTTGTGTATTGCATTGACCAGCACGCTCGGCGCTATCTCACACGCACAATCCGACGGAGCAGACTTCGAAGCGCCGATTATCGAGCGCGACGATAAGGTTCCGAGCGTGCAGGACGATGCGGAAGTCTTCATGGCTACCGTTGTCGACAATATCGCGATTCAAAGCGTGACTCTGTACTACCGCTTTTCTGCTGAGGAAGAGTTCAAGGAACTACCTATGCGCCCGCTTGCGGGAACTTCGAGCTTTTCGGCCACTGTCGAACCAGCTTTTGGCGGCGGCGGGGCTGTCGAGATCGAGTACTACATCAGTGCCGAGGATTCAAATGGAAATCTTGCGCTGGACGGTGACGCAGAGGTACCACATGTCAGGATGCACAGTGATGACACTTCCAATGTAATCGAGAACGATATCGTTCTCGATCAGGACTCCCGCGAAGAAATCAAGTTGGGTAAGAAGGTCAACTGGTTGTATGTGGGGCTTGGCGTACTACTTGTCGGCGGTGTCGCCGCCGCTGCATCCGGCGGCGGCGGCGGTAGTTCGGGCGGTGGTGGAAAATGTACAGACGAGTGCACTGTTACCGTCACTTTTCCTGTTCCATGATCCGAGAAGAATACCCAGGTACATCCAGACAAACGGAATTTCCGGTCCCTGCTTTTTGGCATGGCGAATCCAGCACATAGACCTGTCGTGGTGACAGCTGCGAGAGGCTGATCATTGATGCGAGCATGGTTGGAGCGCTCTACAGAACTCGGTAATGTGCGCCTCTGCTTCTCGGCTAGCCTGGTCTGCAATTTGAGCATGCTGCCGACGATCTGTCGCGCGTTCATGTAGGCTGAATCGAGCTCAAATGAGCGTTCGACCGTCGGCGTGCCGAGTGGCTTCTCCGCCTGTTGGAGTCTAAGCCACTCGCCGAGGTGTACCGCTGTTACATGGCCGCGTTCTTCTTTCAGAATGCGCTCATAGATCGCCTTGGCGTCGACTGTGTAGCCACGGCACTGCAAGTTGAATCGCTCTCCTGGGCTCGCTGTCGAGCTCCCCGTCGTAGCAAAAAAATCTCGCGCCCGGAACCTTGGATTTGCTTGTCGCGTCGTGCTTGCAAGGCATCCTGACTTTGCATGACATCATGCCTTTGTTCCTTATGAGCCGAATTTTCAATGTGTTTTGCCGAAGCCTCGACGAAAGACGAGGAAACTTGCTTTCGGTAACTGCTGTATCCTCGAAGTGTTAATGCTAGGGGAATTTTGGTAAAGCACGGTTAATTGAGTGGGAAAGCTGTTAGTTGTATATTTTTCGAAAACTAGACATAAGTTATTTCTAGCTGAAAACGAATTGCCAATACGATGGTGTAGAGTGCTCGGTACAGGCAGGGTAATGAATTCCGGAATTCGCTTGCTTGCTTATCGAGATGTCTTATCGTCCGGCGTCATTTAGCCGGCTGGGAGAACCTGTTGATGAACACGATCTGGGAGAATTTTAATTTGAATGTGAATTGCCAGTGCATCAGTCATCAGGCGAGGGTGTGTTTCCCTGTTTTTTGTGCACTTCTTGTTGCCGTCCTTGCAAACTCCGCATGCGCCTCTCGTGTCATGCATCCGGTCGCTGAGGCTGAGCGGGATCGAAGTGGAAAATTTGACGGCACCTGGGTCGTTCATCGATTGAAGGCACCCGGCGTTCAACAGGTCGGTAACGAGCGCTTCCGTTGTCCAACCGAGGGCTTCGACTTCCCTGCTCGGGTCAGCGATGGTGTCCTGCACGTCAGGCGAGGCGCGCGTTCTCATCGAACAAATATCGGTGCAGATGGGCGCTTCCGACTGGAAATGCCTACTGGTGGAAACTATCGTAGGTCCAGAGGTGCGAACGCTAATGGCTCTGAGATCACCCTTGTTCTTCAGGGAAGTTTAGCAGCCGATGAACGAGGCGGGCTATACACCGCTGGTGCGGCTCGGCTAAACAATCACGGATGTGAGGCCAGGGTACGATTCGAGTCGACTGAGCCGAAACGCTAAATGAATTCGTACCGTAGCTTGACGCCAGGCAGCGGAAGTAGGGCCATGTCAGTAGCGCTTCATAGCGAGCCCGATCGTCGCGACGGGTAACGTTACGTTTACGATGATTGAAGTGTCTTGCCAGCCCGAATCGGAACTCATCGGCAGAGTGATCATTGCTGATTCGACATTCACGGATCCAAGCGAAATCAATGTTGATGTTCATCGACAGCGATTTCCGCGCGAGACATGCATATCGAAATAGCTCGCCGTGTTCGTCTTCTGGACCCACATTTATCGCGCAACGTGCCTGCGTACCCGCCCGCCTCGCTGATGACGGGGTTCGTGTGTGTGTGTCACCGCCGATTCCTGCACGTGGGCACCGATATCGGTATGAGGATCGGCCATCGCCGCTCTCGCTACCGTTCATTGCGGTCCGAGACAAAGCAGATGAAAAGTCGAGCCGCAACGCGCCGACGCATCGAGCGTCAACGTTGTGTCAATTGGCGAGTTGATCGCCAAACTCATCTTCTTCCACAACCAGCCAATCAATTTCTGCCTGCGAACAGAGCTTGGACATCGTGGAGAAAAGAACCTCCGAGTTCTGAGGTGAGCTGGCGCGGATTCCAGCAACGTCGCCGTCGACGCCGGGCCGTAAGATCCAGAGCAAATTGTTGATCCTGTCGTACCAACGGTCTCCCAGAAACTCGGTGAGATCGCCAGAGCCGAGTCCCTTTGGCACGTCATCGGGCTGCGAACCCAGCAGTACTTGTCCCTGTAGGGTCCATGGCGCGCCTGCGTCGGTGAACGCCTTGCGCAACTTGCCCGCTTGCTGGGTAGTAACGGTGGACAACGGCCTGCCTCGCAGGTGAGAAAAAAATCCGGCGGATCGTGCTGTTCCCGTGACGTCGGGATCATCAGTGGGGACGTCCGACGCGAGAAATGTCACCGCCGTATTCGTGACCAGTGACCTGCAGATCACGTCAATCACCGGAGCTGGCGGGCCGGCATCGACCGATGAGAAGCCCCGCCAGCCGAGAAGATGGACTGGACCGTCCGAGGAGGGAAGATCGCCCAACTGCCAGAACGCAGCGTGCGGGTTGTTGCAGAGAAGGATCGCGGGTCCGCTCATCTCGGCGCAGACACTTCGTCGAGACTGTGAAAGGAGGTTCCCTCCGCCCAGTCGTAAACCGTCTCGCCGACTACTTGACCGCCATAGTACCCGCCGATCCCACCTATGATGCAGCCGCCTACGCCACCTGCGGCAGTCCCGAAAGGAGAGGCCAAGGTTCCCGCAGCGGCACCACCGGCACCGACGATCTTGCATCCAGCCCATGCTGCGGCCCAGGCGGTCACCACGGCCGTCGCCCGGCGGAGTGGTTTGTCCGCGACCACGATCGAGTATCCGTCGACTGCCGCGCCGACAACGACAAGCACGCGGCCTGCGTGCCGAAAGTACTTTGCAGCTTGATAGGAACTTCGGCCATTGCGCCCAACGACTGCGTGATCTTGAATGTTGAAATTGGCGAAGGTGCCACTCTGGTTCCAGTGATAGTTGATGGTATTCGTCTTGATGTTGTAACCGTAGTCCAGGCGCAGAACCTTTTTTCCAGTTGTGTTCTGGATGAAGAGCGTCGAGGTGGAGTTTCCCTTGAAGTTTCTGGGAAAGAACTCGATCGCCAGGCCAGGCGTGTTCGGCACCGGAATCCTGACTGTCGCCGGCATCCCCACAGCAGCAGGGATTCCACCGGACGTCGGGATGTTGGAATACGAGGTGGTTGCGCGTTCAGGGCGGGACCCGAATGGCAGGGAAATCCAATTCAGCGGTGCGGCTGTCACATCTATGCAGTAGCGAGTGGACGGTTCCATACGTGCCCAGGTACGCGGGCCGAGGATGCCATCGGCCTCCAGGCTGTTTTTCCCTTGCCAATCGGAGACCGCCGCTGCGAAGGCGTCCGCGCCTGGCGTCATGTTGCGAAAGCCAAGTTCGGTGATGACTTGATCGATCCGCTCGACCCAAGGTGGTGAAGTGCTACGTGAGTAATGCGGGTTAAGCCGTGTCGCGGCCGCGTAGTCGATCGCCATTGCCAAACCTGCGGGTTGAGAAGACGTATCCGAAGTGTATCGCGTCGTCCTGCTGAACCGCATCCCTGTGCACGCCTGCCCTCGGATCGGGAATTTGACAAGCCAAAGCCTGTGTAAGTCCAGGACCGGCCCGGAGCAGAACGATTTGCCTCTCCGGAGCCGGCAGCTGTCGCGCCGAGTTGTGACGATTCAGCGAAGACGTCCGAGCAGTTCGTTGAGTCGTCGCGTCGCTCGCGTCGTCAATGCCTCCCGAGCGGCGATGTTTGTTTCGTCATGGGCACGACAGCTCAGCACGACCTCAGTCAGCGCCTGCTCCGAGCCGTTGACGGTCATGGCGACGAACGCTTCCAGGAATACATCTTCGACGGTCAGAATGCGAGCGACTTCCGGTGCCGGTGGACAATGCATTGCAAGCCAGTCGTCGCGTTCGGAACGCTCAAGATTTGTAAGTCCGGCCGCGGTGACCGGGTCGATGATCAGTTGCGCGTGCACTTGGCGGCCTTTGCGCACGCCGCCGCGCCATACAGATCTGATCCGATCATCGTTTCTCTTCCATGAAGTTCGTGAATCCACGCAGCCCGGCAGACAGGGAAAATTGTGCCAATCCGCAGCTTGATCCGTTGCTGAACAAGTCGTTAGGCGACCTGACGATGTCTGGTCGGGCTGCGGCGCAGTTGATGGTTCCAGTACACAGCGCCCAGAGCGCGCACGAAGGACTGAATACTTTGGTGGCGTCGTTCGATGACGGATTTCCCGCTACCATCGCGCCGGCCGGTCGGTAGAGACCGTTCAGAACTCCAACCTGAATCCCCCCTTGAGCCAATCCTGAGTGATGTAATCGTGCTGCAACCGGCTCTCGTAAAACAGGTGCCCGCTCAGCCCGTTGACGAACACGGCGCTACCGCCAATTCCGATATTCAGATAGGCACTGTCGTGCGGGTTGCCGTTGACTGTGAAAGCGGTCTGCGTGGGATCATTCTGAAATCTGGCCTCGATGGCTACGGTATCGTCTTCGTTTTCAATCTCCATCTCGAGACGCAGTTGTGGCACGAAGACGCCCCGACGGGTCCCTATCGAACGTGATATCTGAGCACCGACCGCGATTCGCGTCGAGCCAATTTCATGGGACTCGATCGTGAGCACCGAACCAGAGCCGGTGCCACTCCCTGACGATCTCTCCGAATACCCGTCCACATCAGCGCTCACAAGTGATACTCGCGAGTACGGACCGAATTCGTAGGGGCCGATATTAAAGTCCTTGCCGGCACCAAAAGTCAGAGAAAACACGTCAGCATCAGTCTCTCCGACCCCAAATTGGTCGGGTAACCCAGGAAGATTGATTCGACGGCGCACGTCGTAGCGATTCCGACCAATTTCCAATACACCGTCGAGGTACCCCGAGTCGGGCTCGTAGTAGGTACTGAACAGAAGCAGTGAAAGTCCCCGCATGTCGGCACTGCCGTCGTCCGAGGTGAACTCGGTCAGGTTGTCTACTATGCCGATTCCAGCGCCCGCTACCAGGTTGGGGGTGATGCGATAGTCGACACCGATCGTCACGCCCCCTGTACGTATATCGGCATTCGCCTGATTCCCGTCGCCATCGACTTCCCCGACTGACACAAGGCCGTTTGCGAACGTGCCGAGTCGCGATCCGAATCCCTCGCCATCAGCGGAAGCACCACCACCACCTGCCCAGGCGTTTTTCGCTGCTTCGACAACGTTACCCGGTATTCGCTCTCCGAAGATGTCGAAACCCAGTCCCGCGAGGTCGAGCGCGACCTTGCGCCTGGACCTCAGGGAGTTGATACGTGCATATACATTGGTGACCTGTATGTCGGTGGTGCTGATGATGGAGTCGCCGATCGAGAGCAGTTCTTCGTGCGCCAGGCGATCGAGTGCCGTCGGCAGACGCCCGTCGCCGAGCCTGGTTTCAAGTTCTCGACAGGTGCCAAGAAGGTCTCGCTGACCATCACTGATTTCTTCGTCACCCTCGATTTGCGCGTCAAGCCCCTCGCAGGCGGCATCCAGTGCACCACCGGTCTCGGCCTGGTTTGGCGTCAACTCGTCGGCAGCGGCAAGCCCGGAACGGACGATGAACACCGCTTCGCCCTGGCTAGCTGTGGAGGATGACGATGCGGCGTTCGATCCCGCAGAGTCATCCGATCCGGCGACCTCGATGGACGCAACGATATTCAGGAAACCTCGGGACACGATGCGAACTCGATTACTCACGCGACCGCTTTGGTCCGACACCGTACGGATACCGTCGAGTAGCTCTGCAGAACCTGCGGGATTCGCTCGCCACGTGACTGAAGTACCTGGCATGAGCGAGTCGTCTGACGCACCGTCGACAACTTGCGCCGACATCGGCTCGAGTATGTCGCCGGGCAAGCCGGCTTGCTCCCCTCCGGAAGTCACCACGAGGCGCAACATGCCGAGCTCGGCGACCGGATCAGGCCTATCACTGCCAATCAGGTCGCTGCCGCGGATGACAACGGTGACCTCTCCTCCGTCAAGAAGTCCGGTGCCAATGGGAGGCGTATCGTAAAACCTGACCAGAAAAGTCTCCGCCTGCTCAAGCTGGGTGTCATCGATGATCGGTATTCTCAACTCGCGTTCACCCACTTCACCGTCTTGCCATCGGAGCACGCCGTCGACAGGGGAATAATCTCCGGGTGTCGTGCCGGTATTCTCGGTCGCCGTGCCCGCGATCGTCTCGTAACGCACACCCACTGCACCGTCGCTACCATCCCGGCGTAGAACGCTCAGGACGACATCGCCTGCAAATTCGTCGATGCTGACGCTACCGTTGCCCGATACGACAAGGTTGCCAACGCGCGTCGTATCCGTGATCGTCACTGCTATTTCGAGGGCATCAGTCGGTAGTTCGGCATCGAGACCGACGGCGTCGCTCAAGCGCACCAAGAACTGCTCGTCGTCTTCGACATTGGTATCGCGCTCGATCACGATCGTGATCAAGCGTGTTCCGTCCTCACCATCGTCCCAGTTCAACGTGCCACTTGCCGCCTGGTAGTCGCTACCTGCAATGGCCGTTGAATCGATCGTCGCGTAGCGTACGGAAACCGCGCCGGCACTTCCACCGATTCGCTCTATCTGGAGCTGAACCTCGCCGTCGCTCTCGCCTGCATCGAGTGTGGTCTCACTATCGACGAACCGAAGCGTGCCCGATGCCGGTGCTTCGACATCGACGATAGTGACCTCGTGCGTCACTTGCGAACCCAGTTGGCTGTCTTCTGGATCGCTCAAGGTGACCGTGAACGTCTCATCTCCTTCGACGATCGTATCGTCCTGGATTGGTAGTTCCAGAATACGTTCACCCGTCTCGCCGCTCTCCCACGCCACCACGCCCTCTAGCGACGCATCGGAGCGCAAGTCGGTTGTCGGCGACGCGGTGCCTGCCGTGACCGCATAAGCCACTGAGGCAGGGCCATCGCCATTTCCTGTTCGTTGCAAGGCGATACGGACACTGCCTCCGGATTCATCGATGCGCGAGCTGTCTTCTACAAACTCGATCTCGTCGAGAACGACCGTCACGTCCTGGATAGAAACCGTGGCCCTATCGGCTACACCGAGTTCGGCACCCGTCGGCTGCGACAAAGTGACCTCGAAACTTTCCTCTGGCTCTGTGACGTCATCTGATGCGATATCCAGGGAGATGGTTTGCTCATCCGCATTGCCTGCAGGCCAACTCAATTCGCCGCTGAGCACGGCGTTTGCGGCCGCGGCAAAGTCTTCACGCGCAATGGCCGTCATGCTTGAAGCTTCCCATGTCACCGTCGCAGGACCTGCCGCGCCCTCCGTACGCTTGACCGTCAGAACGACGGTTCCCTCGCTCTCCGGAACCGTGTAGCGAGTCGGATCGAAGACCAGAACCCCAGGCTCTTCGTCGTCGATGATGGTCACCTCGGCCGATGCCGGTGAGCCGATCACCACGCCGTTGGGCTCGAGCAGCGTGACAGTGAAGCTCTCGTCCAATTCGGTTTGTTCGTCGTTGACGATCGGAACGTTGATGACCTTGTCGCCGTCATCGTCCTCGGCCCACTGGAGCACTGCACCTCCGGTAGCCGGAGTGAAATCGCTTCCAGGTATTGCAGTACCTGCTGTGACGGTATAGCGCACCGAGGCGCGACGACCATCATCGCCGACCCTCCGAACAACAAGCTCGACATTCTCGTCGCCCTCGCTGATCGTCACGCCGGCGACTGCGAATTGCACCCTGTCTCGTTCGATGATCGTCGAGTCACCAATCAATACCGTGGCAGAATTCGCTTCACCCAATGCAGCGCCACTCGCGTCAGACAGAACGATGTTGAAGCTTTCTTCGGGTTCGGCGACTTCGTCAGCAGCGATATCGAGAACGATCTGCATGGGGCCGGCTTCGCCTGCGTCCCATTGCAAGACCCCACCGCGAACCGCTCCCGGGGCTGTGGCATAGTCGGTGCCGGCAAGCGCCTCGTTGTCCGACGCGGCCCACATGACCGTTGCAGGTCCTGCCATCCCTTCGGACCGCGAAACCGTCAGCGTGACGCTCCCTTCACTCTCCTCGACTGCGTAAAGCGTCGATGCAAATTCAAGGACGCCCCGCGGGTCGTTGTCGCCGATCTTGATCTCTGCAACCTGCGGCTGTCCGAGCGTCGCGTTGCGCGGTTCTTCGAGGACGAGTGTGAAGATTTCATCCGTCTCGAAGTTCTCATCGTCCACGATGCCTATCCTGACGGCTTGATCGTCACTTTCTCCTGCTGGCCAGTCCAGCCGCCCACTCTGCGCCTCAACGAGAAAGTCGTCACCTGCCTCAGCTGTACCCGGGACCAGTCGATAGCCGATCGATGCGGGTCCGCTTCCTGTTCCGCTGCGACGCACTTGCACATCCAGCGAGCCCGCACCCTCGTCGACCTCGTAGCTGGACTGAGCCACTGTGATCGTGTCGGGCAAGGTCGTCGTGTCCTCTATCCTGACCGTGGCGACATTGTTGTCGCCCAGAATTACCGCAGGATCCAGCTGGTCGGACCCGTCCGTGCGAAGCGGTACCGACAGCTCGACCGTGAACGTCTCAGTCCCTTCGCCCGGAATATCGTCGTCTGCGATAGGAATATCAATCGTTTGCGGGCGTGGATCATTGTTGTCCCAGACGAGCCGACCGTTCCGCGACTGCTCGCGGCTACCATAGTCCTCTCCAAGGGTTGCGGTCGCGTCGGTCAGGCGGTACTCGACCACAGCAACACGATCGATTCCGCCGCCCCGGGTCACGGTCAACGACAGAGGTCCCGAATTTTCGGCAACCGTGTGTTCGGCACTCTCGAACTGGATCACACTGGCGACTATCGGCGGAGGCACGTCGAGGATTCGGACTTCTGCGGTGTCCTGATACCCCCCGCAACAGCCATCATCATACGATTCGTCCTGTGACTCCATGTAGAGCACCAGGCTCTCGGTCTCTTCAGGGTCAGTATCAGTCTTCGCGACGAGTTTCACCGTGCGCGTAGAATCATCTCCATCAGCCCAGAACAACGTGCCGTCGTCCGGTTCCACGATCTCGTAGTCCGTGTTGACTGTCGCGTCGTAGTCGAATCCGCCGCCTTCCGAGAGTTCTGCGCTGAGTGCGCCGTCCGACCCCTCAACACGTCGAACCAGAATGTCGAGCGTGTCACCTTCACTTACCGAATACGCATCTCCGGGGTCGAAGACTGCGTAGCCGGGTACGAAGGGGACGTTTTCAATGAATAGCTCGCTACCCGTCGACCGCACTTCTTCAAACTCGTCGCGCCAACTGACAACCAGGAAAGCACTTTCTGTTTCCTCGTCAAGCGTGTCTTCCAAGGCCTCGATATTGATGGCTATGGGATTGGAGTCGCCGTCGGGCCAGACAAGCGTTCGCGAAGAAGGTGTGGTAACGCGATAGTCGTCGGGTGATACCGGGTAATCGCGGTTGCTCGAATTGATACTCCAGGTGGCTCTCAGTTCACCATCAGCTCCGTTAACCCGATAGACCATTACCTCGACAGCACTACCCTCAACGATTTCGAGTTGATCCTCCACGATTTCAACGATACCGGGCGTACGATCGACACCGCCCTTCAGCGAGTAGTAGACCACGTGATTTGTACCTAAACTCTCGGAGTCTGAGTCGCGTTTTCCCACAATGGTTTGTTGATAGTAGGAGACCTCCAATTCCGCGGAGCTCTCTCTCGCAACCCCAGCGGTGTAGGTTACGTCGACTCTGCAGGTTGATTGATTCGTTTCTACACAAGCGCCGGCATTCAGATTCCACAGGTTCTCGCCATCTCTGAGCAAACCTGAACCTGTTCTGGACGAAGCCGCGCGGCAAGACGGCAAACAAAGAACGACGTCGTCGATACCGGAATCACGGTATACATCCGGGACACTGGTTGGCACTTCCAGCATCGTGGTCGCAGGTTGCCCAATTTGTGGCGACTCGAGACGCGTGGTCGGATTCGTCGCTTGAGCATGCAACATCGATGAAAGCGCAGCCAAAGCCACGAAGGCAAGCCCGTGGTATCGCAGTCTCGACCAACCACGTGATCCGTCCATCATCAGCTCCTCTTACGCTACAGACGGACCCTAGTCATTCGGCTTGCTGACGGTCAATTGTTCTAAAGGCTAGGTGGTTGAATACGTATCAGTCGAGAATATTCTGCGGCTCCGGAGAGGCGACTGCATAGAACAATGCGTCATAGGGATTGGAATACGATTGATCGATAGATGCCAGCATGTCGCTGGCCGGAATATCAACGTCCTTGTCACCCCATGGGTTGTTGATGAAGGCGCGATTGCCGACAACTCCGGTGACGACCACGGCGTGAATGCCACTTGCGTTGGCAGGCTGCTTGCCACCTCGCCTGGCGCCATAGTTGAAGTTGGCGACGAAATGGTTGAGCAGCAGGGGTCCCTTTTGAAGGAGCAAGCTCTCGACTTCCGCCTTGGTAAAGGGTCGGGAGGGCTTCGGAATCAGCGCGAAGCCCGCTCTTTCGAGCCGCTGAGAATAGAGACCTTGCACTGAGGCGGCGGCAATGCAGGAGTTGACCGGATCGAAACCACCGGTAAGATGCGGCGTATTGAAAGCGTTACCGGCCGTGCTCTGCCAGTATTTCTGAATCATGGCCGCACAGACGACGTAGCAAATTGGGCTGACCGCCTGATTGAGTATCGGGACATCGTATCGCATAGGAACAGCTCCCTCCGGTCGAGTACAGAACGGTTGCACAACGCTATGAACGACAGGTCGGGTTGCCCTGTGCCCTGTCAGGTGTTCCAGTCTACTGCTTGCCCCGGGTGCATGTTGTATGTGACAGCTGACTTTGGTATAGGTGAACTGCTTTCACTTCCGCTCTAGCATCGCGTTCACCCGAAGATGCAACAGACATTCGCGCACCGAACATCTGCGCACGCGTGGCAGTTTTCAGCTGCATTGCCGAACAATTTCTACCAAGGGGACGTCGGGTGGAAGACGATCGAACGGTTCTGATGTCGGCGCGCCCCTTGGCGCCAGGTCATGACATTCTCTGGTACACCATCAACAAGGTTCTAGGTCAGGGTGGCTTTGGAATCACATACCTCGCTCGCGACCAGAACCTGCATCGTGACGTCGCCATAAAAGAGTACCTGCCGGTGTCCTTTGCTCACCGGCACCGGGACTTCAGTGTGAAGCCGATTACCGGCGACCACCGTGACAAATATGTCTGGGGTCTCGACAGTTTTCTCAAAGAGGCGCAAACGCTCGCCCGGTTCGGACACGACAACATTGTTCGCGTCCACTCCGTATTCGAGGAAAATAGTACTGCCTATATGGTGATGGCTTACGAACACGGAAAAAGCCTTGCATCCATCTACAGCGATGGAAGCATCTCGGATCAGACCTTCTTCGAGAACACGTTCTTTCCGATATTCGATGGACTGGAGGCAATTCACCGACTCGGATTCATTCACAGGGATATCAAGCCAGCCAATATCTATATAAGGGAAAACCAGACGCCTGTGTTGATCGATTTCGGATCTGCGCGTCAGACATCACAACAACAGACGGGCGAGATGACGACCTTGGTCAGTCAGGGGTACACGCCTCTCGAGCAATACAGCGCGAACTACGGAGACCAAGGCCCCTGGACCGATATCTACGCGCTGGCAGCGACCGTTTACGAGGGCATGATCGGGGAGCGTCCCGATGAATGCCTGAGTCGGTCGGCGTGCATGCTGCGCCGTAAACCGGATACGCTTCTACCGCCAGAGAAAGCATCCAGTAAAGGCTTCGACTCTGGCTTCGTTCGCGCCGTTTATGCAGGTCTTGCCCTCGAGCCGGAAGCGCGACCTCAGACGCTCGGTGAGTGGCAATCGATGTTCAATGGCGAAGCCCGATCTGCTTCTCTGCCAACGCAGGGCGACACCGAGTACCATCCGAGGCAAGAGCCAGAAATTGATCAGAATGAGGACAGGACGCGAATCAGAAGTCGTGACATGGCGTGGGAAAACCATGCCGATGGCGTTCCGATGGATGAGACGGGGCCTCAGAGCGCAACACGCACTGGGACCCCAAGCTCGCGTCACGAGCCTGATGCCTTCGACTTCAGTATGCCTGACAGGGAGTCGTATCGACAAGAGTACAGTCGGCCTGGCAATGTTTCAGGAGGTCGAAAGCGCTCGTCTCGATCGCCGCGAGTCAAATCGAGCCGAGTGGTAGGTCTGTTCGGCGGCATGCTCGCTGTCACGGGTCTGGCAGCGGGCATCCTTTGGTGGCTATATGTGCCCTCGAACCGCACGATGCTCGACGCAGACGCATTGGCGGCTCTTCCCAAGCCCTCCAGACCGATTTCAACAGTGTTGCCGAAGGAGCGTCTACTCGAGAGACTCGACGAGCAGGCAAGACTGGCAGGACTGCTCGCGAGAGCGCACGCTATCGATGGCAGCGACAGTGAAGTGCAAGCGGGTATCGAGCGTGTATACGACGATCTCATTGACATTTCCGGCGCATGGAGTGCAAGTCGGCATGACGATGTCGCCAATCGCATTCTCGGTGTTGCCGATCAGTTGCCGGATATCGCAGAAAAGCGTTCGATGATCAGAACCGCTCTGCAGTCCTCCACGTCTGATTCCGATACGGATGCGGTGCTCGCCATGTTGAAGGCAGGTCGTTATGTCGAGCCTGCAGGCAGCAGTGTGCTGGATCGGATTGCTTCACTTGATGAAGAGGATTTACAACAGGTGCAGGATACGGAGCAGTGGCTCGACATGATGAGTCAATTCCGCGAATCAGCGTTGAGCAGCCTCTCGAGTTCCGATTTCGAACGAACTGCGCGTATCGTCGAGGCGGCGCTTGCGTTCGACCCGTCCGATGCGGACATGATCGCACTACGCGGGCATCTCTCGCGTTAGCTTTTCAACAGGTGATAATTGCACGATTAAAAAAGGGTCTGCGATCAATGCGCAATCAATGTGACTGTGCAATCGTGTCGTTGACCTGTTGTCGTATTGACTCCATGTGCTTGTCGTGAGCAGCTTTCCGATCCCACAAGGATAGCCTTAGCGAGCGAATCTCGGCCATGAGCCGACCAAACTCTTCGCTATCGCTCGTCGAGCCATCGGCCTCGGCGATCTCGGGCACAACCTCCGTCGGTTCCTGTAACGCGGGTGTACCTGTCGTCGTCGATTCTTCCGGGAGTCGACTCGCGACGTCGGCGCGCTCTTGCGAATCAGTCGCCAGCCGCGCTATCAGACTTGCTCGATAGTCGGACTCTACCGACAACAGAGGACTGGTCGATTCGGCCCGGTCGAGTTGCTCGAGCGCCCGTTGCGTGTCGCCGTCGAATGCATATCGCTGGCTCTCTGCCAATTCTGTTTCGGCAGTGGATAGGTGAGCGCTTGCATCGCGTAGTCTGACGACGGCCTCGGGACTGATGGATACATCAATGGCGTTGCCCGAGAGGCGATTGAACGTGTCCAATGCCAGCTGCGTGCGGCGCCCGGCGACGCCGTCCACGACGCCGACATCCAGCCCGAGGGCATTGAGTTCAGTCTGTATGTCGCGAACCATCTGTTGATACGCGATGTCTTGTGCGCTGGGTGCAGAATCGGATTCGGCTTCCCTGACGTTGGTATCGGGCAAGTCATTGGCAGCGGCCGAATCGGTATTCGATGAGATCGAGCCGACCGGTATATCGTCGGATTCTTCGTTGTCATTCATCGTGGCAACTGAACCCGAGGTACCTGTCGATGGGTTGTGCTGCTCGGTGCGGGATGGAGATGGGCTGTCGGGCTTGTATCGGCTCTCCAGCTCGGCAAGTCGCATCTCGATCAGTTCGGAGTCCTCGTCCGTCAGCGCGAGATATTCGATGCAGGCGTTCATTCCTTCGATAGAATCTCTTGTTCGACAGAGTATCTTCAAAGTACCCTTGTTCACCATCGCCTGGTTTCGCCGCGATGACGCAGCGAGTTGTTCCTGCTCCGTCGAGGCTGTGTGCACGAGAGCATTCAACGTCTCGAGCTTGTCGTTTCCGGGGTGCAGTGACAGCGCCGCCGCCAGCAAGTCTTTCGCGTCGTCAGTTCGGTTGATCTGATGCAATGTTGACGCGAGCTTCCAATACACATCAACACTGCGACCGCCCCTGCGCAGAATCTTCTCACAGACACCGATCGCTTCATCGACGTTGGCAGACATGCAGTCATTGACCGACTGTGCATAAGACAATCCGGCGGGCTGCAACAGCAACAGCAACAACAGAACCACGACAAACGACGCTATGTCAGAGGTCGCTATCGAGAAGAGCCGTCGGTGACGGTTTGGCACAGTGGTGATCGTGCTTCCGGGATCGAGATTCAGCACGTCAATACCCGAGACCCGCAGCCCCGCGGCTGCTCCGGGAAGCAAATCCCCACTTCCCGTCGGGAAGTTTCACCAGATTGAACAGGTACCAGGTATCTACCGTCTGGTAGGGAGGGTCTTCCCGCGCCACCATGGATTCGATATCTTCACGAAATTCGAAAAGCCCATAGCTGTTGATGTCGGGACCGCCGGCGATGGCGATCAGTGTCCGGTTTATTTCCTCCGCAATGATTTCCAGTTCGGCCACGTCGGTGGATCGAAGGCCGGCATCGATGAACGCGATCAGTTCGTCAGAGCGGTCGATGATATCGCCGGCCTTCACGTTGGTCTGTGTAACGGTGCGCTGTACGTTTGCACTGGCGTCATCGACTTCACTGGCCAATTCAAGATGAGTCGAGGCTTCGGCGGCTGCACGCCGAAATCCGTAGGCCTCGGTCGCGTCGGAGTCCACGAGCGTCGGGTCGACATCGTTGGCAACCTCTATGAGGTATTTTCGTGCTTTGGCGAAATCCCTGTCTCGTGCGGTCTGCAGCATCAACTCGCTGTTCGCTGCCGCGGAAATACTGGAGAGTTCGGCGACTACCAACAAGCCCTGCTTCTTGGGCGCGAGCGGCCAGCCGGTGATGGCGTGACCGATGTGAATGTGCGCGATGCTCGGAAGGTCCCGGCGAACGACAGACGAGCAGCCGCTCGATGTACCGACCAGGACGCTCGCGCAAATGAGTGCCAGGATCAGCTGAGATCGCATGCTGTCGCGCTCTGTTGGGGTTCATGTTTCACGTGTTTTGCACCAGAACCATGCCGACGTTGTCGCGTGCGCCGCGTTCGTGATACGTCGTTGCCATTCGCTCGACCACATCGATCACCTGCTTCTCGGCAACCAGCGTGTCTCGGATATCGTCGTCGGACAACTCCTTGCAGAGACCGTCGGTGCAAAGAAGAAATCTATCGTTCTGCTGCAGGGTGTAGAGACAGTGTTCCAGGTGCAATGTTCCGTCGCCGCCAATGGCGGAAGTCAACGATTCCTGATCGCATTCCTTCATGTTGGGAAAGCGTTGAACATCGCGATCTTCGATAATTGACCGTAAGTTGTGATCCCGCGTCAAAAGCAACAGCCGTTGGCCACGCAAGCGATATATTCGACTGTCGCCACTCCAGCTGCATGTCACGTGTGTGCCGTGAAAACTGAGCAGGGCGACGGTGCATCCGATCACGTCAGCCTGTTCCTGTCGCGCCTTGTCGATCAGCTTCTGGTTGCAGTCTGCCATCAGCGAACGAAGCTGGTGAACACAGACACCCGGGAGGTGCGTGTGTCGGTAGTCGGCCAGTCTATCGACCACCAGCTGGCTGGCGTAGTCGCCACTTTCGTGGCCTCCCATGCCGTCAGCTACGCCCCATAGTTGCTGCGCACTTCCGCTGAACACGGCATCCTGATTCAGGGATCGCTTCAGGCCAGTGTCCGTGTA
>ENA-ORXR01000833-ORXR01000833.1-marine-metagenome-genome-assembly--contig:-NODE-833-length-37125-cov-200.361153_pt1 | contig 37125 bp, 3 predicted proteins | sample MGYA00237866_ERZ511479 | MGnify/ENA metagenome assembly ERZ511479
TGTTTTTTTGATATTAATCAAGTGCCTTTATTAGCACGACTTTATGAGCAAAAACCTAGTATGACTTAATGAGATTCGACAGAACCAAGCACTACAGCACCAACTTATAAACCACCCCATCCTTCATCACAAACCGAATATCCTGCAAGGTCGTAATATCCTCCACAGGATTCCCCTTCGACGCCACAATATCCGCCAATTTACCTTCCTCAATCGACCCCAACAAATCCTCCTCCAACAACATCGCATTCACAGAAGTCGCTGCAATGATTGTTTCCATTGCAGGCATTCCAGCTTCTACCATATACTCAAATTCCAACGCATTGCGACCATGTGGAAAAACGCCTGCATCCGTTCCAAACGCAATATTGACACCAGCTTTATACGCTTTTCCAAAAGTTCCTTGAATGGCAGGACCAATCGCCAGAGCTTTAGGTGTAATGATGTCGGGATAATAGCCCTCAATTTTAGCAGAATCCGCTACTGCTCGACCAGCCGTAATCGTCGGCACATAATATGTATCGTGTTTTTTCATTAAATCCATCGTTTCCGCATCCATATACGACCCGTGCTCAATGGTAGCGACACCAGCCCGAATCGCCCGTTGCATTCCTTCGACACCGTGGGCATGGGCAGCCACTTTGACGCCTCTATCCTTGCCCGTCTGTACAATCGCCTTAATTTCCTCTTCCGTAAATTGTGGGCCATCACCATCTTTTGCCACGCTCAACACACCAGCCGTTGCCGTAATTTTGATCCAATCTGCCCCATTTTTGACCTGTTGTCTCACAGCTTTCATACACTCATCAATACCATCGCAAACCCCCGCTTCAGGGCCAGGCATATGACAAAGCAAATGTTTACCATAGCCATTGGTCGGATCAGCATGACCGCCTGTGATTGCGAGGGCTTTGCCGACAGAATAGATGCGAGGACCTATGATTGTTCCCTTTTTGACGGCTTTACCTAATGCGATGTTAACGCCCGTACCGCCCAAATCTCTTACCGTCGTAAAACCTGCCATCAACGTCTTTTCGGCATTGCTAACAGACGCAAAAGCTTTATCCGCCTCATTGAGCGTAAACCGTTCCGTATAGCTACTTTTGTTGTATTCGCCTTCGATGTGGACGTGCATATCTATAAAACCAGGCATCACATAATGATCTTTAAGGTCAATCACTTCTGTATCCCCATCTTTCGGTTCAATATAACCTTTTGATATATTTGTAATCTTGTTGCCTTCTATCGTAATACTCAGCTCCTTTTGGATGTTTTTTGTCTTGCCATCAAGGACATGACCACAATGCAAAATCTTATTTTGGGCAAAAACACCCAATGTTAGGAAAAATAAAAGGCAAGAGATTACCCATTTTTGGCTTTGGTATGTGAACATAATGTTATTTTTGTACGATTTTGTTTAAAAAATTGTCCAAATCAATGTGTTTTTTTGTACATTGATACGGAAAAAACAAACATAAAGTATTGTTTGTCAATTGATTACTATTGTGTTTGCCCAAATGTAATTGCACATTTGAAGAAAAGTGTCCTTTTCTACTTCTATTTTTAAATGGAAATTTGTAGGAAAGGATTTTTGTGTCAAAATACGAAAAAATATATAAATAAGCTTGATACGAGTAAATCCTAAAACAAAAATAGACTTTATTTTTGAAGATGAGTCTTTGATTGTACTGAATAAACCTTCGGGACTTTTGGTCTTGCCAGACCGTTTTAATAAAGAAATTCCTTGCTTGGTAAGGTTGTTGGAAGAGAAACGGGAAAAGATTTTTCCTGTACATCGACTGGACAAGGATACGAGTGGCGTCATGGTTTTTGCAAAAGATGCCGAAACACACAAGTATTTAAATGGTCAGTTTCAACAAAGAAAGGTTGAAAAAAAATATTGGACATTGGTGCATGGCTATCCAAAAGACGAAGAGGGAACAATCGAAACCAACATTGCAGGACATCCACACAAAAAGGGGCTGATGCATGTCAGTCAAAAGGGGAAGAAATCCATCACACACTATAAAACCATAGGAGCTTTAGGCCCTTATTCGGAATTAGAAGTGTTGATAGAAACGGGGCGTACCCACCAAATTCGGGTACATATGAAACATTTGGGGCATACCTTAGCTTTTGATCCCTTGTATGGCTCCGACAAGCCCATTTTGCTATCCTCTTTTAAGAAGAAATATCGGGAGAACCGCAATAAGGTCGAACGTCCTTTGTTGGATAGACTAAGTTTGCATGCAAAGCAACTGAAATTTCATCATCCACGTTTGGATAAACAGATGGTATTTGAAGCTCCATTAAGCAAAGAATTAGTCGTTTGCGTAAAGCAATTAAAGAAAATTTTTGGCTAAAAAATTGATTATCAGTTAATTAGTGGACTTTTTTAGGAGAGAAAGGTGGGGAGCTTCGTCGTTACAGAAAGGCCTGCTATCCGCTCATACCCTAAGCTACGCATAGGGACCCGCTACTATCAGGTCTATTTTTCATGGTAGGTGGGGGTAGATGTAAGGCATCTCCAAGATGCCTTACATCTTTCGTCTGCGTCAAAGATACTGTCCATCCAAAATAGACCCGATGGTAGTGGTATGGTGGCAGTGGCGGTAGGGGCAGACCCATGTGTCTGCCCGCAGCGTAGGCAAGCCACCATAAGAACGGACAGCGGGCCCCATGCGAAAAAACGGAGGACTTTACCGTCGTCTCCAAAAAAAAATAAAAAATAGAATAGACAGCTAAAGCTAAGATAAAGGTCTCTTGTAGTTAAAGAGACATCGAAGAATTTACATTTACGTTTACATTTACGCTTAGGAAAAAAACTAAACCCATTACTCTATGAGTCGTTACACATACCCGTTCACAAATTTCTCTTTGAAAGCCAATGTTTTCTTAGGGATTGCCTTCTTACTTATAGGTCTTTCCTCCCCTTCGCTTGTTGCCCAAATATCGGGCTTGACCAAAGTGAATGATGCGCCCGTCGATGGGTCATTTGGAGAAATCACACCAGGACAGCCCATTACCTATACTATTTCTTTCACCGCCAATATGCTGGATAATCTGACAATCAATGATGTATTGTCAAATGATTTGCAATATATGACGGGTAGTTTGGTGGTTAATGGAGCGAGTGCCTGCAATGTTACAGAACCAAGTGGAGCAGGTGGAACATTGAGTATCGCTTGTCCATCGGGAACAATCGTAGATGGGTCAGTCACCATTACCTATCAGGCAGAAGTGATTGATGTGGGAACAGATGGACAGGGATTGAGCCAATTTATTAGCAATACGGCTTCTGTAACTGGAGATAATGCCAATGGTTCGTACAATTTACAGGCAAGTTCCTTTGTGCAAGTTAAGCGATTGACGGTACAAAAAGAGGTCAATACCGCCAATGGGCAAACGCCTGGTGATATTGTCGTTTATACCGTTGATTTTCAGCTTTCGGACTATGCCGATGATATATCAGAATTGTGTATTACGGATGTATTGCCCGATGGATTGGGTTTTGTGGGCATGACCAGTTTTTCTATCAGTACAGGTGGAACGGCTTCGCCTACAGTCACCCAAAATACAGACGGATCAACAACGGTAAAATGGGATTTTGTGGGTGCTTTTGGCGGAACAAGCTTGGCAGGTGCAACAGGTACTATCGAGTATGAAGCAGATATTTTACAGAATTATGTAAATGGAGATGCAATTGTGGCATTAGATGGTTTCAACAATAGTGTAACGGGAAATTATGTATTGACCGCAGGAGGATTTGGTAGCGATGAAAATAGTGCCTTCTTTAGTATTCCAGGGGTAACTATTGAAAAAAATGAGGTGACAACAGGGCCTTATGAGGGCGGAGATGATGTAACCTTTGAGTTGGTGATGACTGTTCCTTCGGGAGATGCCAATAGCGTAATTTTAACGGACATCGTACCTTCTAATATATTCGACTTAAACGCTTTAAACTTGACTTTTGGAGGACCAGACATTATGTTTTCGCCAACAAGTGATTATATGAGTTTTACGCCCACTGTGGCATTGAGCGGAACAAATTTGAGTTTAGATTTTGGAGATATTTCGAGTAACTCTAATACGACACAAACATTGTCTATCTTATTGACATTGACTGTTTTAGATGACGTAAGTTTGGTTGGAAATCAAACTAACTTACTCTTCGCTTCCAATCAAGATTCTAATGGGTTTACTTTCCAACAATCAACAACAGAAGTATTTACATTGGGTTCGCCTAATCTAACCATCACCAAAGATGTATTGCCATTTACGGGAGATGCAGGAGATGTAGGAACGTATCAATTAATTATCAAAAATGAAGGAAATGCCAATGCAACAAATGTGATTGTGTTGGAAACACCAGGCACAGGATTAGAAAATTGTACCGTAGTTTCAGTTGAATCTGGAGGAGGCTTTCCGTTAAATTACACGGGCGATTTATCGTCAGGAATTATGCTCAACGGTATCATTCCACCAGCAGGCTCACCCAACAATACGAATACGGTAGAAATTATCTTAGAATGTGAATTAGGAACACAAGTAGAACCAAGCGAGATGGTGAGCAATGTGGCAATGGTTGAATGGGGAGATGGTGGAGACTTGGCAGAAAGTAATCCTGCGATAGTTCAAGTAATTGATCCTGCTATCGAAAAAACGGTTTTATCTACAGGTTTATCTGCAACAACAGGAACAGATGTAACGGTAGGAGAGACGGTTACTTACGAAGTAAATATCACAATTCCAGAAGGAACATCTAATAATGTGATTTTTCAAGATATATTGCCCGCAGGATTGTCTTTGGTAAGTGTGGATAATATTACTTCAAGTACAGGCGTCAATAGTAGTTTAAATCCAATGTCAGGCGATGAAGTTGTGGCAGGAAATATTATGACCATTGATTTTGGAACAGTTCAAAATGCCACCAATATCAATAATGGAACGGATGAAGTAATTACGATTGTTTATACCGTTTTAGTAGAAAATATTGCCTCTAATTTAAGTGGAACAGTTTTAGAAAACAACGCAAGTTGGACATGGACATATGGAAGTATTAATGATGCTGCAACCGTAACCATTGTAGAACCAGAATTAGACATAACAAAAACCTTAATCGAAGTACAAAATAATCAAATAATTATCGAAATAACGGTAACAAATACAGGAGCGGTTAATGCAGGAGCTTACGACATTTTGATTGAAGATATTTTGGATGGAAGTGTCTATGATATAAGCAATATTACCGCCATTAATATCCCAACAGGATTTACCTTTAACGAAAATAGCGGAACAGTAACAATAGCATCTGACCCGACATCATCAGAACCCACAAATTCAGTTGAACCAAACGAGACAGTAACCTTTACATTTGGCGCAGGAATTTTAGCAGAATTTCACAACTGTTTGGCGACGATTGACAATGATGTTACTTTGAATGCAGCCACAGGACCCAACGGAACAGGCTTGCCATTGGATGAATTAGCGGATTCAGATGAAGCAGATTTACCAATGTTTGATGTCATTAAACAAGTAGAAGGCCCAGCAAACGGAGGGTATTATGAAGTAGGAGAAGCGGTTACTTATGTAATTACCTTGAACAATACAGGAAACACAGCCCTGACCAATTTAGCAGTAACAGACGTTATTCCACCAGAATTAACCTATGTGAATGGTTCAATTATGGTGAATGGTAGTAGTGCGGGAAGTGCAAGTGGTGGAACAGTGAGTGCCAATGTGCCTTCAATTCCAGTAGGTAGTAGCGCAACAGTAACATTTGAAGCAACCATTAATCCTTTTACCGATCCTTTGACGATTAGCAACCAAGCGAGCGTTGTCAATGCAGGAGTTTATTCTACGCCTGTTTTATCGGATGACCCAAATACAAATCCTGATGATTTGAAAGATGATGATGCGACCATCTTTTCTGTTTGTACGCCACCAGATTTGACAATTAGCGCACCAGATGCTTGTTCCAGTGATTTAGGACCTGTTTGTAGCAACAATTGTGAGATATTTGTTTTTGATGCTTTTGGTACATCTACAGATATTGTCGTTACTATTAATGAAACAGGAAACTTTGACATTACTTTACAAACATGGAATGGCGGTTCTTTTGGGCCACCAATGACTTTAGCGAATAATGTAACTGCTACAGTAAGTGATTTGGATGATGGTTTTTACCAGATTTCAGCGATTAATGTAGATGATGGTTGTACGAATTCAGTATGCTTTTATGTAAGAGCAACGAGCAATAATTTAAATATTAATTTTGTCGATAATGAGTGTGGAACAAGCAATATTTTAGATGTAGATGCGAGTGTTTCTTCTTTTATGCCGATAGAGTATACCTGTGCAGATGGCACAACCCAAACAATTCCGAATAATGCTGTAACCTATTCTTGGGAGTCTGTACCCGATGATGTTATTTTTAGCGATGCTTCAGCCGTGAATCCAACGTTAATATTCCCTGTGAACCCTAATGCAGTTGATTACCTTTTATTATTGACAGTAACTGATGCATTTGGTTGTACAAGTTTCAAAGGATTTAATATAGGACAACCAGGAGAGATTTCAATTTCTTTTGATGAAGCAAGTTGTGCTTTTGATGAAACACCGAATGTTATTGTAACCGGAGGAACACCAAACTGGACATTCTATTTATATCCACAAGGAGCGTCTTTTAATGCAGGAGGTAGCGGTTCATTGGCACAAATGAATGGAACGCAAGTAGCAAATTTGGCTAATGCGGTTATTCCTTACAATACACCAGGCATTTATACAGTCTATGCAGAAGATGCGAATGGTTGTGTTACTCCTGCTTTGGATGTAGAAGTATTTGCTTCTTTGGCTTATGATTTGAATGATGATCCATGTGTTTATGAAACGATTGCTTTTGATGGTAATATCACAGGAGGAAACGACCCTGCAAATGGTGGAGGCGACTACGAAGTATTATTAACTCAAGGTGGAGTGACCCTCAATCAATTTATAACAATGGGAAATACTGTAAGTAATTCTTTTGATAATTTGGCAGAAGGTACTTACCAAGTAGTTGTTTTAGATGACAATAATTGTGGAGATACCACAACAATAGAAGTGTATTTGCCAATAACAGTTGTCAGTAATTTTGATGCTTGTGAATATGGTAATTTAAATATTACTGTTAGTGGAGGACAACCCGATCATCCAAACTATTTTTTAAGTGATTATGAAGTCATTTTGGATGGTACAACCAATTTAGGAAATATTAATGCAGATGGAACTTTTACGACAGGAGGATTGAGCTTTGGATCACACCAAATTACTGTTTTGTATGAACACATTGATATGAATGGTATTTCGACAGGTATTTCATGTGAAGAAACCATAGAGGTATTTATTGCGAATCCTATTAATTTGGTTGTAAGCAATAATCCTTGTAATGCGAATACAATTAATTTTACAAGTATTTCAGGAGGAATTGATCCTGCTATTTTTGGTAGCGCAGGCTACGATATTATTTTGCAACAAGGCGGTGTCACCTTAAATCAATTTACAACGGTAGGGAATAATATTAGTGGACAAAGTTTTACAGGATTGAGTGAAGGAACGTATGAAATTATCGCACAAGATGAAGATGGTTGTTCTGTCAGTACCACTGTAGAAGTTTATGAGCCAATTGATATTGATGTAATGACTGCTTTGTGTGATTATGGAACGATTAGTTTAACAGTTAGTGGCGGACAACCTGACCATCCAAATTATAATTTGAGTGATTATCAAGTAAGTTCTAACATGGATGGAAACTTAGGAAATGCCAATTTAGATGGAACGTTTACAAGCAATCTTTCAGCAGGAACACATACGATTACTTTATCTTATGGTTCTTGTAGTGAAACAGTAGATGTTACAGTAATTGCACCGATAGAATTATTAGTATCAGATGTAGCTTGTACTTTTGGTGAAATTAATTTTGATGGAATTGTTGGCGGTGTTACAGATTACACAATTGACTTATTACAAGGAGGTACGACTTTAGGAAGTATCACTGCTACAAGTGGAACAATTACAGATAATTTTACAGGATTAGGAGAAGGAACGTATGACTTGATTGTTACAGACGGAAATGGTTGTGAAGTGCCTTTTGAAGCGGAAGTATACAATCCAATTATGGTGGTAAACAATCCTATTATGTGTGAGTATGGAACGATTCATTTAGAAGTGATGGGCGGACAACCCGACCATCCAGCTTATTCAATGACAAATTATACAGTGACATCAAGTTTACAAGGAGGCTTAGGTAGTTTAGCTGCTGATGGAACATTGGACATGTCAGGTTTGATAACGGGAACGCATCTTATCACCGTTACCTATATTCATATTAATGCAGATGGTAGCCAATCTAGTAATATTTGTTCAGAGACAGTTACCATAGAAATTAATCAAGACCCAATTTCGATTCAAACAGAAAATACGTGTTATGATGGTATCGTTGTAACAGGAGGACAAGGACCATATACATATAATTTGTACACAGCCGATGGAAATACATTGTTGGCAAGTAATATGACAGGTATTTTCCCAAATACAAATGGCCCATTCTTCTTAGAAGTGATAGATGCGACAGGTTGTGTGGAAACGGCTGTAATCACTTGTATTCCAGAGATTGATTGTAATGATGTAAGCCTCAATACTTTTGCCAACTGTATTGATTTTGAAACCTATGAAGTTGTACTGGATTTAGATGGCCCAGGAACATTTACGATTACAGACGGCAATACAATTAACCAAGTTAATGCCACAGAAGGATTACAAATATTTGGACCTTACAATGCAAACACCCCTTATAGCTTTACTGTTTTTAGTGAGTTAGATAGTACTTGTGTTTTAGTTGATGGAGGTAATAAAGATTGTTATGATTGCGATTTAGCAGTAGAAGATACGCCAACCTGTATAGATTTAGAAACATACAACGTTGTTTTAGATATAGTCGGTTCAGGAACATTTACGATTAATGATGGTATCAATCCACCAATTATAGGGCAAGCAGCAGGACAAGTTACTGTAGGACCATACAACAACAATGACAATTACAGTATTATAATTACCAATGAATTCGATAATCTTTGTACACAAACAGTGACAGGTTCTAATGATTGTTTTGACTGTACATTAGCTGTGTCTGCACAAGAAGTTTGTAATAATGAAAGCAACTATAATGTTCAAGTTGCGATTACAGGTGATGGAACATTTACCGTGAGTGATGGCATCAATACCTTGACAGGACAGACAGCAGGGAATTTAAGTTTTGGACCTTATGTCAATGATGCAAATTATAGCATTACGATTACCAGTGAAATTGAAGGAGACTGTACCGAAACAGTATCAGGAACATTCGATTGTTTTGATTGTGATTTAGGAGCGACAGCCAACGCAGTTTGTACAGACCTATTGTCTTACAATGTAGAATTAAGCTTGACAGGAAGTTCGACTTATACCGTCAATGATGGAACGACAACCTTGACAGGACAAACGGCTGGAAATATTACTTTAGGCCCTTATGCAAGTGAAACAGATTATAATATTGTCATTACGAGTGAAATAGACCCAAGTTGTACAGAAACAGTGGTGGGTACAGGAGACTGTTTTGATTGTAACTTGACTTTTACTGCTGTAACAGAGTGTATAGATTTAGAAACGTATAATGTTGTTGTTACTTTAGGCGGAACAGGTCCTTATACAATCAATGATGGTACCAATACTTTAACAGGACAAACAGCAGGAACGATTACTTTAGGGCCATACAATAATGATGATTTGTATGCGATTACAGCAACAAGTGAAGTTGATGCCATGTGTACAGAATCAGTCAATGGAACAAACAATTGTTTTAGTTGTGATTTGTCATTAAGCATCAGCGAGACTTGCCTTGATGCTTTGAGTTATGAAGTTGTCTTAAATATTGTTGGTTCAGGCGTTTACACCGTTAATGACGGCACAACAACTTTAACAGGACAAACAGCAGGACCTCTTACCTTTGGGTCATTTGCCAATGAAGTGGCTTATAACTTTGTTGTGACCAGTGAAATAGACCCAACTTGTACGGAGGAAATAGGTGGTGTTAATGATTGTTTTGTTTGTGATTTAAATGCGTCAGTTGTTGAAAACTGTTTGGATTTAGAAACCTATGAAGTTGTTCTGACCTTTGGTGGTTCAGGTACTTATGCCATTCAAGAGGGCGGTGCGACACAAACAGGACAAAGTGGAGGTGTACTTACTTTTGGACCTTACAATAACAATCAAACTTATAATATTATAATAACAAGCGAAGAAGATGCTACTTGTAATAATACTTTTAGTGGAGATAATGATTGTTTTGATTGTGATTTGATGGCAAGTGCTATAGAAAACTGTCTTGACCCTTTTACCTTTGAAGTAGTAGTGGAAGCGACAGGACTGGGAATGTTTAATATTTCAGATGCGACAGGTGTGGTACAAGCCAATGTAGCAGCAGGAACCTATACTTTTGGACCTTTCAATAATGATGATAACTACGCCTATACGGTTACAAGTACTGTAGATCCAACTTGTACAGAAGATGTATCTGGTAGTAATAATTGTTTTGAATGTGTATTGGCAGTAACAGGAGAGCCTGTTTGTGATGGTGTTGTGGGTTACAATGTCGTATTAGATCTTACAGGACCAGGTACATACTCAATTTTTGATGGATTAAGCACCGTATTAAATAACCAAAGTACAGGACAAATTACGGTAGGGCCTTTCAATAATGAGCAACCTTACAGTATTATTGTAACAAGTGAGGTAGAGGGTGATTGTGTAGAGATTGTTTCAGGTGTTTTTGATTGCTTTGATTGTGATTTAACCGCAAATGCTCAACCATCTTGTTTAAATTTAGAAGAGTTTGAAGTAGTTGTTACTTTAGGCGGTTCTGGGACATATGTTGTGAATGATGGAGTCAATCCAATTTTAACAAATCAAAGTACAGGACAAATAACCGTAGGGCCATTCGATAATGATGATAACTATAATATCACGATAACTAGTGAAGTTGATCCTACTTGTGTAGAAGAATTGACAGGAACATTTAATTGTTTTGAATGTGATTTGGTTGGAAGTGCAACGCCTATTTGTATAGACGAAAGTACGTTTAATGTAGAATTAACTTTTAGTGGTTCTGGATCTTATCTTGTGGCAACAGGTATTGGTTTTCCTTTTGCTTCCAATGGCGGAGGAACTTATATGATAGGCCCGTTCAATGATGATGTCTATAATATTACTGTTACCAGTGAGATAGAACCAAGTTGTACTGCTAACTTTAGCGATACCAATAATTGTTTTGAATGTGATTTGACTTTATCTGCTGTTGAAACCTGCATAGATGTATATACTTATAATGTAGATGTAACCATTGCAGGAATAGGAACATTTTCAGTTAGTGATGGCGTGACAACATTGACAAATCAAACAACAGGGGTGGTAACTTTTGGTCCTTATGATAATGAGGAATCCTATGCAATTACAGTAACCAGTGAGATTGGAGAAGATTGCGAAAGTATGGTAAGTGGTACGAATGATTGTTTTGAATGTGATTTAAATGCAACTGCTACAGAAGAATGTATTGATGAAAACAGTTTTAATGTTCTTGTAAACTTTACAGGCGGAGGAACTTACAGTGTTAATGATGGTGCAACAAATTTAACAAACCAATCAGCAGGCACTCTTACTTTTGGTCCTTATAATAATGATGATGTTTACAATATTGTATTGACGAGTGAAGAAGATGCGACTTGTAATCAAACATTAAGTGGAACAAATGATTGTTTTGAATGTGATTTAACAGTAAATCCTGTCTTGAATTGTTTGGATGGATTAACTTATGAAGTTGTCGTAACTTTTGGAGGAACAGGAACTTATAGCGTAAATGATGGTAATACAAATTTAACGAACCAATCAGAAGGACAATTAACCTTTGGACCTTACAATAATAATGAAAATTATAATATTGTCTTTACAAGTGAAGTTGATGGAACTTGTACAGAAGCGGTAGGCGGAACGAATGATTGCTTTATGTGTGATTTAAATGCATCAGCAGTTGAAAATTGCCTAGACTTAACGGAATATGAAGTAGTTGTTAACTTTAGTGGAACAGGTACTTATACGGTATCAGATGGTGTGAATCCACTACTTGCAGGGCAAAATGCGGGGCAATTGACTTTTGGGCCTTATGCAGATGATGCACCTTATTCAATTGTTATTACGAGCGAACAAGAAGATTCTTGTACACAAACATTAAGCGGCACAAATGATTGTTATGATTGTGATTTGAATGCTACAGCAAATGTTACCTGTACTGATGTTAATAATTTTACAGTAGCAGTTAATATAACAGGAACAGGTACTTTTGTTATCAACGATGGTATTAATGCCCCCTTAACAGGACAAACTGCAGGTACATACAATTTTATAGGATACAACAATAATGACAATTATAATATAGTCGTTACGAGTGAAGTCGACCCAACTTGCACACAAGTATTAAGTGGCACAGAAGATTGTTTTGAATGTGATTTAATCTTATCTGTCACGGAAGAATGTTTGAATGAAAATATATTTAATGTAGTTGTTGTTTTAAATGGAAGTGGAGCATATAATTTATTTGATGGTAGTACAACACAAACAGGCCTCTTAGCAGGAACTTATACTTTCGGTCCATTCAATAATAATCAGAATTATACTTTTACTGCCACAAGTGAATTAGATGCAGAATGTACAGAGACCATAAGTGGAACAAGAGACTGTTTTGATTGTGACTTAAATGCAACAACAAATACTGTTTGTAATGGATTGAATGCTTATAGTGTTGTACTTGATTTTACAGGAATAGGAAGTTATACAATTACAGAAGGAAGTAATACACCCCTAACAGGACAAACAGCAGGCAGCATAACTTTCGGTCCTTATGATAACGAAGAAGTTTATAATATCCTTATTGTAAGCGAAACAGACGCAACTTGCCAACAAACCTTGAATGGAACAGAAGATTGTTTTGATTGTGACTTAAATGCTGTTGGAATACCTGTTTGTGAAGGTTTGACTTCATTTAATGTAAATTTAAACATATCAGGAAGTGGAACTTATACTGTCTCAGATGGTATCAATACACCCTTAACAGGACAAACAGCAGGAACAATAATTTATGGACCTTATAACAACAATGATAATTATACCATTGTTGTTGCTAGCGAAGTAGATGGTGAGTGTATACAAACAGTGAATGGAACAAATGATTGTTTTGACTGTGATTTGTCAACATTCGCAGAAGCTATTTGTATAGATGAAAATGGCTATAATGTTGATATTTTAGTAACAGGTGGTGGTACTTTTTCCATTAATGATGGAACCAATATTCAAACAGGACAAAGTGCAGGAACTTATACTTTTGGTCCTTTTGTCAATGAAGAAAATTATAGCATTATTATTACAAGTGAAATAGAACCTACTTGCAATCAAACTCAAAGTGGCTCACAAGATTGTTTTACTTGTAATTTGACAGCATCGGCTGTTGAAAATTGTCTTGACTTTGAAACTTACGAAGTTGTTTTGACAATCAATGGTACAGGTAATTATAGTATCAATAATGGTACCACAACATTAACAGGAGAAAGTGCAGGTCAAATAACTTTTGGACCTTATGATAATAATGAATCTTATAATTTTACGATTATAAGTGAGACAGAAGCAGGTTGTACACAAACAGTAAATGGAACAAACGATTGTTATGAGTGTAATTTACAGTTAAATGCTGTAGAAACTTGCCTTGATGAAAATGGATATGAAGTAGTGGTGAATATTACAGGAGATGGTACTTTCTTGATAACAGAGACAGGAGGAACACAAACTTCAGGACAAAATGCAGGGACTTATACTTTCGGACCTTATAACAATAATCAAAATTATAATATTACAGTAGTTAGTGAAGTAGATGGAGAGTGTTTTGATTCCGTTTCAGGTTCAGAGGATTGCTTTGAATGTGATTTGAATGCGACAGCACAAGCACAATGTTCTGACGATTTGACGAGTTATACTATCCTTGTAAATTTGACAGGTACAGGGTTATATACATTAACAGATGGAATTGCGACTTTAACTAATCAAAGTGCAGGAACAATTTCTTTTGGACCTTATGCAAATAATCAAAGTTATAATATTACGATTAATAGTGAAACAGAAACAACCTGTACACAAACTTTAACAGGAACAGAAGATTGTTATGATTGTAATCTCAATACTTCAACGGTTACAGAGTGTATTGATTTCTTTGATTATAATACAATTGTGACAATTGGTGGTACAGGTACTTTTACTGTATCTGATGGAAATACAACTTCAATAGGTGTTAGTGCTGGAAATATTACTTTTGGACCTTATGAAAGTGGACAAAACTATACAATAACTATTGTTAGTGAGATTGATGCGAATTGTTCCACAACAGAAATAGGTGTTGATAATTGTACGCCTGATTGTGATTTAAATGCAAGTGTGGAAACAAACTGTTTAGGATTTACCAGTTATGATGCCAATGTGATTTTTTCAGGAACGGGAACGTTTATGATTTCAGATGGAATTACGACTTTAACTAATCAAAGTGCAGGAACATTTAACTTTGGCCCATATGAGAATGCAAGTAATAATCAAGTTGTGATTACAAGTGAGGTTTCGCCAAATTGTACACAAACGCTCTCTTTTTCAGAAGATTGTTTTGATTGTGATTTAACTACAAGTGCTGTAGAAAACTGCTTGGGATTTGATACGTATGAAGTCGTCCTTGTGGTACAAGGTAGTGGAGAATTTGTAATTCTTGAGGGAATGACAACAGCTATAGGGCAAACAGCAGGAACTTACACTTTTGGCCCTTATACAAATAATGAACCTTATCAAATAGAAATAATCAGTCAGATAGACCCAACTTGCTCGGAAGTACAAACAGGAACAAGAGATTGTTTTGAATGTGATTTAAATGTAGGTGTTCAAGAAAATTGTTTAGGAGTAGATGGGTATGAAGTATTTGTTAATATAACAGGAACAGGCAATTACACAGTTAATGATGGTACTACAGTATTGACAGGAGAACAAGCAGGGACCTTAACTTTTGGACCTTATGCCAATGACGAGACTTATAATATAGTCATCACCAGTGAAACAGATGTAACCTGTACTCAAACTATAAGTGGCAGTAAGGATTGCTTTGATTGTGGTTTAACCACAAGTATTCTTGAAACTTGTTTGAATGAAAACGAATTTGAAGTTACTATAACGATAGGTGGAAGTGGAACATATGCTGTTTCAGATGGAATTAATCCGACTCTTATTGGGCAAAGTGTAGGAGACTTAACTTTTGGACCTTACACCAACAATCAAACATACACAATTACAGTAACAAGTGAATTGGAAGAAGATTGTCAAGATATATTAACAGGAACAAGAGATTGTTTTGAATGTGATTTAAATGTAGGTGTTCAAGAAAATTGTTTAGGAGTAGATGGGTATGAAGTATTTGTTAATATAACAGGAACAGGCAATTACACAGTTAATGATGGTACTACAGTATTGACAGGAGAACAAGCAGGAACCTTAACATTTGGGCCATATGATAATAACGAAAACTATAATGTTGTCATCACCAGTGAAACAGATGCTACTTGTAATGAAACAGTAAGTGGAAGTGAAAATTGTTTTGAGTGTGATTTGCAAACATTTGTCTTAGAAGAATGTAATGATGAAAATACATATAGTGTTACCTTAACAATCAACGGTAGTGGGTTATTTACAGTATTAGAAGGAGGAACTACCCAATCAAGTTTAGTTGCTGGTGACTATGTTTTTGGACCTTACAACAATAATGAAACATATACTCTAAATATAGTAAGTGAAATTGATGGAGAGTGTAATGAAACACAAAGTGGAACAAGAGATTGTTTTGATTGTGATTTAAATGCAAATGCTATAACAGAATGTTTAGACTTAGAAAATTATCAAGTGACTTTGACTTTTATGGGAACAGGTTCTTATACTGTGACAGATGGCATCAGTCCAATACTTACAGGGCAACAGGCAGGAGCTTTAGTTTTTGGACCTTATGCCAATAATGAAGTTTACAATATTGTTTTAACAAGCGAAACAGATTCTGATTGCTCACAAACAGTTGCAGGAACAGAAGACTGTTTTGATTGTGATTTAAATGTTAGTGTTCAAGAAAATTGCTTAGGATTAGATAGTTATGAAGTAATTGTTAATATAACAGGAACAGGAACTTATGCTGTTGTTGATGGCAATGTAACTTTAATAGGACAAACTACAGGAACCTTAACATTTGGTCCATATGCTAATGATGAAGTTTATAATATAGTAGTAACCAGCGAAACAGATGCTACTTGTAATGAAACAGTAAGTGGAAATGAAAACTGTTTTAATTGTGATTTAAGTGTGAGTGCTGAAGAAAATTGTTTAGGATTAGATAGTTATGAAGTAATTTTAACCATTATAGGCGCAGATAGTTATTTGATTGTTGATGGTACTACAGCTTTAATAAATCAACAAGCAGGAATCTTAACATTCGGTCCATATGCCAATGATGAGGCTTATAGCATAGTAATAACTAGTGAAACAGATACTACCTGTAATGAAACAGTAAGTGGAAGTGAAAACTGTTTTGAGTGTGATTTACAAACATTTGTCTTAGAAGAATGTAATGATGAGAATACATATAATGTTACCTTGACAATCAATGGTAGTGGATTATTTACAGTATTAGAAGGAGGAACTACCCAATCAAGTTTAGTTGCTGGTGACTATGTTTTTGGACCTTACAACAATAATGAAACATATACTCTAAATATAGTAAGTGAAATTGATGGAGAGTGTAATGAAACACAAAGTGGAACAAGAGATTGTTTTGATTGTGATTTAAATGCAAATGCTACAACAGAATGTTTAGACTTAGAAAGTTATCAAGTGGCTTTGACTTTTACAGGAACAGGTTCTTATATTGTTACAGATGGCATCAGTCCAATACTTACAGGACAACAGGCAGGAACCTTGATTTTTGGACCTTATGCCAATAATGAAGTTTATAATATTGTTTTAACAAGCGAAACAGATGCTAATTGTTCCCAAACAGTTGCAGGAACAGAAGACTGCTTTGAGTGTGATTTAAGTGTTAGTGCTGAAACTATTTGCGAAGAAGATATTAGTGGGTACATAGTAGAAGTTAGCATTACTGGAACAGGAGAGTTTTTTGTTTCTGATGGAATTAATCCTGACCAAACAGTAAATGGAGGAACAACACTAAGTTATGGACTCTATGCTAATGAATCTGCTTATAATATTGTAGTAACAAGCTTGACAGATGCTACTTGTACACAGACTGCAAGTGGAACAGATAATTGCTTTGAATGTGACCTAGAAGCTTCAGTAGTTGAAAATTGTTTAAATGAAAATGAGTATGAGGTTCTTTTAACTATTGTAGGTAGTGGAACATTTAATGCTACAGACGGATCAACGAATTTTAATGGACTTACCGCAGGAATATACACATTTGGACCTTATAATAATAATGTAACATATGCAATTGATATTATTAGTGAAATTAATTCAACTTGCAATGTTGTTCAGTCTGGCTCAAATGATTGTTTTGAATGTGATTTAAGTGTAACATCCATAGAAAATTGTTTGAATTTAGGACAATATGAAGTAGAAGTTACTTTCACAGGAATAGGAATATATACCATTAGTGACGGTCTTAATCAATCTTTTACAGGACAACAATCAGGCACACTGACTTTTGGACCTTATAATAATGATGAAATTTATAATATTAACATTGTTAGTGAAACAGATTCAACTTGTAATCAAATTATAGAAGGATCAAACAATTGTTTTGAATGTGATTTGAATGCAACAACAATGAATACTTGCTTAAATTTACAAACTTATGAAGTTGTTGTTGATTTAAGTGGAAGTGATACATATACAATCATAGATGGAGATAATACAATGATAGGAGTTATCACAGGAAATTATATCTTTGGACCTTATGAAAGTGACACACCTTATGATATCGAGATAATTAGCGATACAGATACAACCTGTAATCAAGTATTGACAGGAATAGAGGAATGTTTTGAGTGTGATTTATTAGCTAATGTAGAGGCAAATTGCATTGATTTTGAAACCTATGAAGTGGTACTTACTTTAAGTGGAAGTGATACTTACACAATTAATGATGGAAGCAATACTCCATTACTAGCACAAACAGTAGGAACTTATACTTTTGGACCTTATAACAATGATGAAATTTATAATATTTCTGTATTGAGTGAAACAGATACTACTTGTAATCAAATATTAACAGGTACTAATAATTGTTTTGAATGTAGTCTTACAATGAATGTAAATCCTGTATGTATTGTTGAAAGTTCAAACTATGAAGTGATTACAACAATCAGTGGAGATGGTACTTTTACAGTAATTTCAAATATAGATACTTTAGTTGGGCAAAATGTGGGAGAAATTGTGGTAGGACCTTATACCAATACTGCTGTTTTTGAGATTACAGTGATTAGTGAAATAGATTCAACTTGTACTTTGACCGAAACAGGAACAAGAGATTGTTTTGACTGTGATTTAAATGTAATTCCTGAAACAAACTGTTTAGACCTGACAACTTACGAAGTCCTTATCAATTTTGTTGGCAGTGGTACATATACAATAGAAGATGGTGTGAATCCACTTCTAATAGGGCAATCATCAGGAACACTCACCTTTGGTCCTTATAATAATGATGAACCATATAATATTATTTTCACAAGTGAAACAGAGGAGGATTGTGTACAAATAGCTAATGGTTCTAATAATTGTTATGAATGTGATTTAGTGACAAGTTCAATACCTGTTTGTATAGATGAAAACGGATTTAATGTAGAGGTTACAGTAGCAGGAAGTGGAATATTTAGTATAGATACACTAATAGGACAAAGTGCAGGAACTTATAACTTTGGACCCTTTGCGAATAATGAAATATATGATATAACCATAAGAAGTGAAATAGATACAACTTGTATTTTCATAGAAACAGGAACTGAGGATTGTTTTGACTGTGACTTAGTACCTATTGCTACTACGAACTGTTTAGACGTAACAGCTTATGAAGTTGAAGTTATATTTACAGGAACGGGTACTTATACAATTACTGATGGTATCAATCCGCCATTAATAGCACAGATAGCAGATACCTTGATTTTTGGTCCATATAATAATAATGAAAACTATAATATTATTATCACTAGTGAAACAGAAGCTGAATGTTTAGAAACATTATCAGGAACAAATGATTGTTTTGAATGTGACTTAACCGCAACCACCGAAACAATTTGTAATGGAGTTGAAAGTTACAATGTTTTATTAGACTTAATAGGTTCTGGTACTTATACAATCATATACAACAATGATACACTAATAAATCAAATTGCAGGAGAAATCAATATTGGACCGTTTGATAATAGTTCAAATTATAATATAGTTATAGAAAGTGAAATAGAAGCTTCTTGTAATTTAACAGTAAGTGGTATTGAGAATTGTTTTGACTGTGATTTAAATGCTATAGCAACAACCTCTTGTACAACCACCTTAGATGGTTATAATGTCGAAGTAGTTGTCGAAGGTTCTGGTACTTTTACAATTTCAGCGGCAGGTACAGTACTTGCAAACGTATCATCAGGGATCTATACCTTTGGACCTTATCCTAATGAAACTCCTTACAATGTCATTATAAGTAGCGACGTTGATCCATCTTGTACACAAACCATCAATGGAACAGAAGATTGTTTCTTTTGTAATTTAGATGTCGTATCTGTTCCTGAATGTAATGATGAGGAAAGTTTTAATATTCTTGTTTCAATTAATGGTACAGGAACTTTTACAGTAGTAGATAATATCAATCCTCCTTTGACAGGAGTAACAGCAGGAAACCTTTCTTTAGGACCTTATCCAAACGGTAATTATAACTTACAAATATTTAGTGAAGTTGAGGAAACCTGTAATTCTAATATTACAGGAGTGTTTGATTGTACAGAGGATTTTATTTGTGATGTTAGTGCAAGTATAGGAGAAATTATTTGTATAGATGAACTAACATACAGTGTTGTACTAAACCTCACTGGAACAGGCGGTTTTGATATAACTTCAGGAAACATATTCTTAGGAGAGCAAATTGCAGGAGAGATTACAGTAGGACCGTTTGCAAATGGTGATTTTGCGATTTCTATTACAAGTATCAATGACGAAGAATGTAGCATTGATGTTACTGGATTCCAAGATTGCACACCTGTAATTAGTTGTGATGTTGCAGCGACTGGTGTAACAGAATGTATAGAACCATTAGAATCATATGTTGTAAATATCACATTGACAGGAAGTGGTACTTACACGATTAATGATGGTGTAAATCCATCCTTGTTTGGACAGGAAGCAGGAATGATTACAACAGATAATTTACCAGTAGGACCTTACTCTATACAAATTATTAATGAACAGCTTCAGGAGTGTGCCATCTTTATAGAAGGTTTTGAAGGATGTCCATCAGAACCTGGTGCTTGTGATTTCACAGCTAATGTAGAGCCTGATTGTATCAACGAAGGCAATTTCCTTATGTTGGTTACAATAGAAGGAGATAACTTATATAGTATTTATAGCAACAATACATTACTTGCTGAATCTGTATCAGCAGGAACAACACAAGTTGGTCCTTTTAGTGATGAGGAAGATTACCAAATTAGTGTTATTGATATTTTAGATGATGGATGTACACAAAATATTACAGGTAATTTTGATTGTCAGCCTCCTGATGTATGTGATGTTGTTCTTTTAATCAATCCTGTTTGTGTCAATGGCAATCAATATGAAATAGAATTAACTATTGAAGGAAGTGGCTCATACGATGTAATCTCTAATGGAGGAAGCTTATTTAACGATCCTGCTGGAACATATACTTTAGGCCCCTTCCAAAATGGTGAATATGATATAACAGTAATAGACAATACAAGTAATCTTTGTGAAGCATATCGTACAGGTGTATTTAGCTGTACCTCAGGATCAGGTTGTAACATTGATGCAACAATTACCCCAAGTTGTAACCAAGAAGGATTGATTGTATTTGAGGTGCAAATATTTGGAAATAGTACTTATACTATTAATGATGGGTTTAATCCACCACTTTCTAATGTGTCAGGCGGAACGTACACTATTGGACCTATCCCACAAGGTGAATATGTTTTAACACTTATAGATCAGGAAATAGATAATTGCTTTAGAAGCTATGAAGGCATTTATGAATGTGGAGATGTTGGACCTGTTTGTGATTTAAGTTTATCTTATACGCCTCAATGTATTGATGGTCAATTCTTTAACTTAATAATTGAATTAGAAGGAAGTAGTACTTATAATATTAGTGATGGTTTTAGTGTTTTTCTTGAAAACCAAACTGCTGGAACAATAGAATTAGGCCCATTCTTTAATGGATTCTATAATTTCTTTGTACAAGATGAAACAAATATAGACTGTTTCCAAAGCTATTTTGGAAGTTTTACTTGTGATGATGAGGTTTGTGACTTACAAGTGGAATCTTCTATAGAATGTTTAGATGGAGATGCTACTTTTGAAATTACCTTAGAAGTTATCGGAGATGGGTTATATACAATTACAGATGGTGGATTTAATCCAATATATGAGAATGTTCCTGCGGGTATATATGTAGTTGGACCAATTGCTTCAGGAGATTATAATATCTCAATATTTGAAAATGGTGATTTCAATTGTTCTCAATTTGTAAATGGTGTTTTTGAATGCGGAGAAGAACCAACTTGTGAAATATCTGTATTAGGTGTACCTATCTGCGAAAGTGAAGAAGCAATGACCTTTAGCTTAGATTTAGAGGTTACAGGAGCAACAGCCTACAATATTTCTGTAAATGGAAATTTTGTGATTGAAAATGCTACATCACCTTCTGTTATAGTACCAGATATACCTGGAGGTAATTATTTTGTTGAAATAACTGATGCAACAAATCTTAATTGTAGCCAATTCTTAACAGGGAATTACTCTTGTGGAGGTACATTGGTTTGTGATATTGAAACTGATATTGTGGTAAATTGTATTAATGATGGACAGTTTGAAGTCGAATTAACGATTGAAGGCTCTGGGTTATACATTGTTTCTGGAGACCAAGTTAATGACTTTGTTGCTGCTGGAGTTTATACATATGGTCCTTTTACAGACGGATTCTGGCAACTTGTTGTTCAAAAAGAAGGATTACCTGATTGTGAAGATTTATACTGGGTTCAAAAAGACTGTGACCCTGATGTCAATTGTGATATGGAAATAACCTATGAAGTAGATTGTAAGAACGATGGTTCTGGACTTTTTGATGTATTGGTAACAATTGAAGGAAGTAGTACTTATACTTTAGCTGAATGGGATTTTCAAGATTCAGGTCCATTCATAGGAACAGGACTGACTGCTGGTACATACGTAGCTGAAGGACCATTCTTTGGCGCACCTATTACTGATTGGGACTTAATCATCATTGATGAGGCAAATCCTGATAATTGTTGGGAAAATATATGGGGAGACTATTTCTGTGAAGCATTACCTGCTTGTGACTTATTCGCTACTGCGGAAGTTCAATGTCAAGAAAATGGAACATATTTCTTAAATGTACAACTTACAGGAAGTGATGTATATAATGTATTCTCTTTTGATGGAGGTGTCAATGAATTTGATGTAACGGCAGGAGAATATGAGTTTGGTCCATTTGTTGGAGAAGATTATGGATTATTTATTCAATCTCAAAATTTAGGAGATTGTACACAGGGTATCAGTGGAAATGCTGATTGTGGTATTGATTTGCCGCCTTGTAATTTAAACTTAGCTACACAACCTATCTGTTTAGCAGATAGCGTAAACTTTGTATTTGAATTTGATTTACCTGAAGGGTCTACTTATTCTATTCAAATTGGATTTTTTGGTGATGTCACAACAGGAATACAGCCTGGTAGTTATACAACAGATCCTATTCCTGCAGGACAATATTTTGTATCTGTAATTGATGAAAATAATCCTAATTGTGTACAAAACTTTAATGGAAATTATACTTGTGGTGTAGCTCCTATTTGTGATTTAGATGCTTCAGTAGAAATTAATTGTACAAGTTTAGACGAATTTGAAGTCATTTTAACCATTACAGGAGGAGGAAGCTATAATGTGTTTAGTGATCTTAATGGGCAAGTTTTAACAGAAGTAGAAGCAGGTACTTATACAATTACAGGCTTTGTAGGTGATGGTAATTTTACAGGACTATTTGTCAATGATGCCAATGATTTTAACTGTACACAGTTCTTAGGCATTGGACGAGATTGTAGTATTGATTGTGATCTTAGTGCTGGTATAGAACGCATCTGTCAGGATGGAGAATTATTCCTTGAAATTACAATAGAAGGAAGTGGAACTTATGACATTGTTAATGAGTTCTTTGGTTCTACTGAATTAGCAGGAGTGGACGCTGGAGTATACACCATAGGGCCATTACAAACAGATGGCTTTGGTTATGGAGTATCTATACAAGATCAAGATTTCCCTGATCAATGTGTCATCTTTGATTTTGGGCAATTTGAGTGTAATCCTGTAATATGTGATTTATTTGCTACGACTACCACAGAATGTTTAGAAAATGGAACATATATGGTATTCATTGATCTTACAGGATCAGGTGTTTATACAATTAATGCTGGTTTTGGCGGGCAACAAATAATTGACGCAACAGCAGGAATGTATGAAATAGGTCCTTTGTCAGACGATGATTACAATATATTTATAAATGAAGATGATGGAGGCGGACCATTTGGAGGTTGTTCTCAAAACCTATTTGGTTCGGTGAACTGTGCTGGTACTGGAGAAATATGTGATTTATTTGTTAGTGCAACTTCTGAATGTATAGACGATTTATCTTATGATCTTACCTTAGACATACAAGGGGCAAGTACTTACAGTATTCAACTTGGCTTTGGAAATCCACCTATCGCCACTGGAGTTAGCGCAGGTACAACAACAGTAGGACCTGTACCAAGCGGTTTCTACAACGTCATCATTACAAGTGAAACAGATGCAGGTTGTTTCCAAAACCTGAATGGTACATTTGAATGTTCACCACCATTTAACTGTGGTTTGAATTCTTCTGCGACTGTTGAATGTTTGACAGGTACAACTTACAACGTTATTATTGAGTTGGAAGGAGAAGGTACTTATAATATCTCAAGTTTTAACGAAGGCTTTGAATTAACTGGACAAACAGCAGGAATCATTGAGTTGGGGCCATTCTCACAAGATTTCTATGATGTTTTTATTACAAGCGAACTTTCTGGAGATTGTTTCCAAAGCGTATTTGGTTCTGCTGATTGTGGTACAACTGATCCTGGACTTTGTGATTTTGAAGTATTTATTTTAGATGGTAACTGTCTTGAAGATGAAGATGGATTTATCTTAACTTTACAAATAGATATACCAGGTTCCTATACAGTTACCAGCAACAATTTGCCACCACTGACGGGAGTACAAGGTGGAATCGAATTTGAATACGGTTTATTCCAAAATGGTGAACCTTTTAATATCGTCGTAACAAGCGATGATCTTGATGATTGTGCAAGAAGTATTGCAGGTACTTTCGATTGTAATGATCCTAATGGCTGTAGTATTCTTCTTTCTGATAATCCTGTTTGTGAATCCTTTGATCAATACAGTGTACAAGTAACAGCAGCAAGCTTTACAGGACTCGTAACAATCACTGATGGAACGACTACTTGGGAAAATGTTGAAGCTTTTGAACAAGTAGTTGTTGGACCTTATGCCAACAATGAAGAATATACCATTACAGCATTTGATCAATTTAATCCAGATTGTTCTGCTACTATTACAGGTACTAACAATTGTACGCCATCTATTTGTAACTTATTTGCAAACACAACTGTTGAATGTATTGATGAAAATTCGTTCAATGTGATTGTTGATTTATCAGGTGGTGGTATTTATACAATATCTGATGGAATCGAAGGACAAGGTACTGGTTATCTACTAACCTTTACAACCAATGCCAATGCTAATATAGAGGCTGGGTGGATATTAACAAATAGTAGTGGAGATATTGTTCAAGAAGTCATGCCTGGTGAATTAGAAGACAATCAGTTCTATGAGTTCTTTATTGATGGCCTTGATCCAAATGATACATATACCTTGACTTTCTTAAATGAGGTTAATGATGGTGATTTTGATGAATATGAAGTAATTGACTTAGCAACAGGGGCTATCTTAGCTGCTGGACAATGGATTAACTTTGGTACAGAACTCGTTGTAGATATAGAGAGTCCTGTTCAATCCACAGGGTCTAATATCACTTTAAACAATCAAGTAGAAGGAACTATTGTATTTGGTCCTTTAACTGGCGATTCTTTTGAAATATTTATTCAAGATGAAAATGATCCAAATTGTTTTATCACAGTTGGTGGTAGTGCTGATTGTGAAGATGGTGGAGGTGATTTCTGTGATTTTGATGCATCTGTTGTTGTGCAATGTATTGATGTAAGTACTTTCTACTTAAACCTTTCTTTACAAGGTCCTGGTACTTATACAATTGAAGATGATTTTGGTCCTACTCAATTTGGATTTACTTCTGGTGAGTATGTCTTAGGTCCTTATGCTGAAATGTTCTTTATGGAAGATTTCAATATTACCATTATTAGTGATCAAACTCCTAATTGCTTCCAAAATATAGCAGGTGAGCCTGAGTGTATCGAAGGATTCCCGTGTAATTTAAATGCGACTGTAGAAACAGTCTGTCAGCCAGATGGAGAATATATCATCAACATAGATTTCGCTGGAGAAGGAGTATATAATATTTCAGATGGTGGAATTGATCCTAATTTAGGTGGCTTTGCTTTTGCATTCTCTACAATTGGTACATATGCACCCGATGTGTCTTGGGAATTAGTACAAGACGGTGTAGGTGTAGTACTTGAGCCTGGACATTCTTATGATTCTAACAATTCGTTTACAGAATACTTACAAAACTTAGACTTAACAGCAACTTACACACTTGTCTTATTAGATGATAGTGGTGATGGTTGGGATGGCAATGAAATTGTTGTGACAGACCCTGTTACGGGCGATTTCATTACAAGTGATAACTTCTTCAATGGATCTACCTTAGAGATTCCTTTAGGTTCACCTGGTAACCAATACTTGCCATTATTGACAGGACAAACGGCTGGTTTAACAACAATTGGTCCTTTCACTGATCCTAACTATACAGTAGTTGTGCAAAGCGAATTAGATGCAGGTTGTTTCCAAGTAATTCAAGGTATTGAATTGTGTGGCGATGGTCCTGATGAAACTTGTAATTTAACAGTAGAGTCTGAATTGACTTGTATTGATGCCAATAACTTCAATGTTGAATTAACTCTAACAGGTACAGGAATTTATACAATTGATGATGGGGTTAATCCTCCTTTAACAGGACAAATTGCTGGAACAGTAACAGTAGGTCCTTTGCCAGAAGGTCCATACAGCATTAATGTATTCCAACCTTCTTTAGATAATTGCTTCCAATTAATAGAAGGTTCTAATGTTTGTCCTGATGAACCTACTTGTGATTTAAACTTTAATGTAACGCCTACTTGTTTAGATAATGATTCTTACAACTTGACAGTTGAATTGACAGGTACAGGCATCTTTAATATTGATGATGGAGTCAATCCTTTATTAACGGGACAAGTGGCAGAATCAATCGTATTAGGGCCTTATCCAAACGGTGCTTACAATATAACAATCACAAGTATAGAAGTAGAAAACTGCTTCCAAACAATTGGTGGCATTAATGATTGTACACCACCACCTTGTGATTTAGATGTTGTTTTTGAAAATACTTGTATATCACCAACAACATTTAATACGACTGTAGAAATAACAGGTAGCAGTACATATACAATAACAGATGGAGTTAATCCACCGATTGAAAATGCAACAACAGGAACTTATACAATAGGTCCTATAACAGAAGGAAATTATACTGTAACAGTAACAGACAATCTTAATGAAGAATGTTTCCGTGAAACTTCAGGTTTCCAAAGTTGTGATGATAATATAGAACCTGTTTGTGATTTAAATATCAATGTAACACCTGATTGTTCAGGCAATGGTATTTTCTTCTTAGAGGTAGAAGTGACAGGAACAGGTACTTTCTTTATTAATGTCAATGATGAATTCTTAGATGGTGCAACAGCAGGCATCTACAATTTTGGACCAATTTTAGATGACTTCTACGAGGTATTTGTTTTTAGTGAAACAATAGAGGAATGTGAACAATTTGTAGGTGGTGATTTTGATTGTTCTAATGATTGTGATTTAGTCTTAAATGCCAATGCAAACTGTATCAATGATGGACAATACGAATTGACAGTAGAAATTCAAGGTTCTGGGGTTTACACTTTATCAGATGGTTTCCAAGATTATCCGAATCAAACGGCAGGAACAATCATCTTAGGTCCGTACAATAGTGGCGATTACTTCATTGAAGCTTTTGAAGAAAATGGGGAATGTTTCCAGTTTACTGGAGGTGTACAAGATTGTGGTGGCGAACCACCTGTCTGTGATACTGAAATAGAGGTGGAACAACAATGTATTAATGGACTATTACAACTTACTATTAATATTGCAGGCTCAAACAATGTGGATTTATTCGTGAACTTTGAAGGAGACGAGTTTATTGAACAAAATAATGTGGCACCAGGAACATATACATTCAACCAAATGTTTGATGGTTCAACAACATACTCTGTACAAGCAATAAGTGTTTTAGACACAGATTGTTTTGATGCCGTTTTTGGTACAAACAGTTGTACAGTTGATTGCGATTTAGTTGCAGAGGTACAAGAAACTTGTATCGGTGGAGAGCTTAACCTAATGCTTACAATCCTTGAAGGAAGTGGTACTTATTCAATCTTTACAGATTTTTCTCAATTCTTTGGACAAACAACTGGAACCATCAATCTTGGAAATTATCCAGATGGCTTCTATAATGTATTTATTCAAGACGAAGCTAATCCGGACTGTTTCCAATCTATTAATGGAACACAAGATTGCGAAGGCATAGATCCTGTTTGTGATTTAAGTTTTGAAGTAACGCCTATCTGTTTGGATGACAATAGCTATAATCTACAGATTGAGGTACAAGGTACTGGAGTATACGTTTTAAGCAGTCCTTTAGACGAACTCTTTGTCACAGCAGGTACTTATACAATAAGTCCTTTAGTCGATAATTTCTACTTTATTGAAGTATTCGACACAGCGATTGATGGATGTTCTCAATTCACGGAAGGAACACAAGATTGTTCTGGCGATTGTGACTTAGTAGTCAACGTTGATCCTATTTGCTTGAATGAGACGCAAATCCAACTAAGTATCCTTGTTGAAGGTAGTGGAACTTATACCATCAATACTAACGAAGAAACGCTCAATGGACAAGTCGCTGGAACTTACAATCTCGGTCCTTACAACGAAGGGGATTACTTTGTAGAAGTGTTTGATGAAAACTTAGGAGAGTGCTTCCAATTTGTTGGTGGAAACCAAGATTGTGACGATAATCCGCCTGTTTGTGATCTCAATGTGGTAGGAATACCTGATTGTGATGGAAATACATATTCTATCGAACTACAAATTACAGGAACAGGAACATATACAATCAATGATGGTATCAATCCACCAATAACGAACATTACAACAGGAACAACAACAATAGGTCCTTACACAGACATCAATTATAGTGTAACTATCATTGACCAAGCAAATGCAGATTGTACACAAAATATCAACGGAGTACAAGACTGTAGTGGAGGTGGAGGCTGTGACCTTGCAATTGAAACTAACCCAGTATGTTTATCTGAAGAAAGCTTTAATATTGAATTGACAATTACTGGTTCAAGTGTTTATAGTGTATTCTATGATGACATTGCATTAGGTGGACAAACAGCAGGAACAATCACAATAGGGCCTTTTGTAGACACATATAGTGTCAATGTCTTTGACGAAAACACGTCAGGTTGTTTTGCGGAAGAAGCAGCAGCATTCTCTTGTTCTGTAAATCCTATTTGTGACCTTAACTTCACAGCAAATGCACAATGTGTTACTCAAGAATCTTATGAAGTTGTTGTCAATATAGAAGGGTCTGACACTTACACAATCAATGACGGTTTCTTCCCTGCCATATCAGGACAAACCGCAGGCGAAATTATTTTAGGCCCATATCCAAATGGTGCTTACAACATAATCGTCTCTGCTGAAAATACAACGAACTGTACACAAAGCATAGAAGGTGCTCAAAATTGTACAGACGGTGGAAATACTTGTGATTTAAATGTGGAAGCAACAAGTACTTGTTTAGAGGATGGAACGCTATTATTAGACATAATAGTTACAGGAAGCAGTACTTACCTAATTACTTCTGACGAATCTGACTTTGATGAATTCCAAGCCACAGCAGGTACATACACAGTGGGGCCTGTTCAAGATGGTTTGTATGACGTGATAGCAGTAGACATTAACGATGAATCTTGTTTAGATGCAGTCTTAAATACAAATAATTGTTCAGGTGATCCTGTTTGCGAAGCCGAAGCAGGAATACAAATCAATTGTTTACCAAATGGAAATAGCTTCACAATTGATTTAGAAATCACATCCGAAGAGGGAGGAGAAGTTTATAGTATAAACTCAAGTGCTGGAGACATTATAGAAAATGTACCAGCAGGAACATATACAGTAGGTCCTTTTGATCAGAATGAAGAATACAATGTTACCTTTACTAATTTCAATATTCCAAATTGCGGACAAGAATTTAGTGGTTTCTTCGATTGTAACGAACCGCTTTGTGATTTTAATTTTGAAGCGAGCTTTGAATGTGTCAATAATAACGAATATATCCTAAATGTCAATTTAGCAGGTATTGGGGTATATGAAGTATTTGATGGTATAGAAACACAAGAACTATTACAAGGAGTATATCAATTAGGTCCTTACCAAAATCCTGATTACAATTTAGTCGCTTCTCCTATAGGTTTAGATTGTTCTCAAACAGTATCAGGTACTGTCGATTGTGTAGGAGGAGAATGTACCTTAGAAGCAACATTCTCTGAAATGTGCTTAGACGATGGTACTTTCTTAGGAGAAATAACAGTATTATCTGGAAATGGTCCTTTTACACTGGTATATTCAGATGATGAAAACGATATTGAAGATGTAATCTTTGCTCCAACAACGGGTACATACACTTTTGGTCCTTACAATACGGAAACAACCAATTTCTATATATTACAGGTAGAAGAAGACAACAACGATGAATGTGTACAGGCAATTGCAAATACACCTGACTGTGGTGGCGGCAGTCCTACTTGTAATTTGACTGCACAAGCAACTACAAATTGTATAGACGGAACAAATTACAACATTACTGTAAACATTACAGGAACAAGCACTTACGCTATTAGTGATGGAATTAACCCTACTATAACAGGACAAACTGCGGGAGCTATTAATATAGGTCCTTATACAGAAGGAACATACAGTATCACGGTAACAGACGAAGCAATAGACAACTGCTTCCAAACCTTAAACGGTACAGTCAATTGTATTGATGAACCACCTGTTTGTGATTTGATCCTTACAGCAACAACAAATTGTGTTGATGTCAACAACTTCAATGTTGAAGTCAATTTAATCGGCAGTGGGGTATTTACCATCAATGATGGCATCAATTCTCCATTAACAGGACAAACGGCTGGTGTATACAACTTAGGTCCTTTTTCTAGTGGTAATTACTCAATTACAGCAACCAACGAATTTATTCCAAATTGCTTCCAAACTGTTGGTGGTGGGGAAGACTGTTCGGAAGATGCGCCTACTTGTGACCTTGTTACCACTGCAACCCCAATTTGCTTAAATGCTACGCAATTCAATATTCAAGTCGATATTGAAGGAAATGGGGTATATACAATCAATGATGGCATCAACCCGCCAATAATAGGAGAAGGAACAACAATAATTGGTCCTTATACAACCAATGAATACAATATTACAGTAACAGATGAAACCATAGACAACTGCTTCCAAGTTTTAAGTGGGGGGATTACTTGTCCTGATGAACCACCTGTTTGTGATTTGAACTTTACAGCAACATCTATTTGCGTTGATGATAGTAACTTCAATGTTCAAGTCAATCTCACAGGTACTGGAGTCTTCACAATCAACGATGGTGTCAATCCTCCATTAACAGAGCAAGTAGCAGGTATATACAACTTAGGTCCTTACCCTAATGGTAATTACTCAATTACAGTAACCAACGAATTTATCCCGAATTGCTTCCAAACAAGCAGTGGAGGAGAAGATTGTTCTGGTGGCGGTCCTATCTGTGATATTGCAGTGACTTCAAGCCCAATTTGCTTAAACAATACACAATTCAATGTTCAATTGAATATTACAGGAACAGGAACATACACAATCACTGATGGCGTCAATCCTCCATTAACAGGACAGCCTACGGGAGCAACGACAATTGGTCCTTTACCAGAAGGAGCATACAGTATAACGGTTACAGACGAAACCAAACCAAACTGTTTTCAAGGAATTAGTGGTGTCAATATCTGTGATGACGAACCACTTGTTTGTGATTTAAACGTGAATGTGATAGGCAATTGTTTAGATGCTTCGGCTTATGAGTTAGAAGTAATTATAGAAGGTTCTGGAGTATATACACTTGAAGATAACTTGAATCCTCCAATTACGGGCTTAACGGCTGGTACATACACACTACCATCTGAAACGCAATTAGTTTACACAGTTACAGTAACAGATGAAAATCTTCCTGACTGCGCTCAAACAATATCAGCAGTACAAGACTGCTCAGGTCAATTATGTGATTTAGAAGTAACATCTGAAGCTTCTTGTGCGAACTTTGAAGAGGTCTACGTGACACTCACCATTGAAGGCGGAAGCACATATACAATCGTTGATGAAGTCAATGAGAATATTATTGGACAACCAGCAGGAACGGTGGTCGTAGGTCCTTTACCTGAAAGTGGATACAACATCATCATTGTAGATGAAAATAGCGACATCTGTTTCAAATCAATTACAGGAAATTACGAATGTACAGGCGAACCTCCTGTTTGTGACTTAAACTTTGATGCAACAACGCTTTGTGTCGATTCTGCCAATTATGAAATTGCAGTGACCATTACAGGAACAAGCTCTTATGTATTAGAAGACGGCATCAACCCTGCTCAAATAGGATTAGTTGCTGGAACATACACAGTCGGACCTTATCCAAATGGAAACTTTAACTTAACCGTTACAGACGAAAACTTTGCAGCTTGTTTCCAATCTCAAAGTGGAGCAAGAGACTGTACACCAAGTCCAGAACCTTGCAACTTATCTGTAGTGGCCACATTGGCTTGTATTGATCCGATGAACTTTATGGTCGATTTGACCATCACAGGAACAGGTACTTATGTTATCAGCGATGGCGTCAATCCTCCTATAACAAATGTAGTTGCAGGTTTAGTGTCTGTAGGTCCTTTGCCAGATGGTGCATACAACATTACAATCACCAAAGAAACAGATGTAAACTGTACGCAAATAATATCAGGTATCTTAGATTGTCCTGACCAACCTGTTTGTGATCTCAACTTTGATGTAACACCAACTTGTATCAATTTAGCGACATATAACTTAACAGTTGCTTTAACAGGCTCTGGAACATTCACAATCAATGATGGCGTCAATCCTCCATTAATAGGACAAACGGCTGGAATCATTGAATTAGGCCCATATCCAAACGGTGCATACAATATCACGATTACCAACGAAGCACTCTTAGAATGCTTCCAAACTAAATCGGGTATTCAAGACTGTTCAGGTGGCGGTTGTGACCTAGTCTTAACTACCTTCAACGATTGTATCAATGATTTTGAATTCAACGTTGTTCTCGAAATTCAAGGTTCAGGCACATACACAGTATCAGATGGTGTCAATCCTCCATTAACAGGACAAACCGCAGGTTTAATAACATTAGGTCCTTTACCTTCTGGTCTTTATACAATAATGGTTACGGATGAAAATGATCCAAACTGTTTAAGAACTGTTTCTGGCATCAAAACTTGTCCAGATGATCCTATTGGATGTGACCTTATCGTTGGAAGCACAATCAACTGTACAGACACCGCTTCTTACACAGTTGAATTAGCGATTGTCGGAACAGGCTTATTTACCATTAATGATGGCATCAATCTACCATTAACAGGACAATCCGCAGGCATTGTGACCGTCGGTCCATATCCAAATGGCGCACATACAGTCATTGTCACAAGCGAAGACAATCCAAATTGCTTCCAAAGTGTTTCTGGTACGAAAGATTGTTCTGCCGAAATCATCTGTGACTTAGCCATCAACAGCTCTACAGAATGCACAGACATCACAGGAGAATATATGATAAACCTAAGCATCACAGGCACAAGTACTTACTTAGTCTCTGACGGCATCAATCCACCATTCGTCCAATTAGCAGGAAACTACGCATTAGGTCCTTACACAGATCCTAATTACGAAGTAACCGTTTCCAACTTAGACGACCCTACGTGTTTTGAAATCTTAACAGGATTAAAAGACTGCATCAGTGGTTGCGAATTATCAGTTATCCCAACAGTCAATTGCATCAACAGTTCTGGTTACTTCTTAATATTAGACGTAACAGCACCAGGGACATTCACCATCAATGATGGCGAAAACCTACCAACAACAGGAAATGTAAGTGGTAGCATTGTATTAGGTCCATTAGTATCAGAAGCATACAATGTCACAGTGACGAGCGAAGATGATCCAACGTGTAACATCAATATTACAGGAATAACAGATTGCATCTCTGGTCCAACACCTTGTACACCATTCACCGTTGAGACAACAACAGAATGTGTTGATACAGTTGGTCAATTTGTTACAATTGTTGTGGAAGGCCCAGGCTTATACAACATCAATGACAATCTTGGAACAGAAATCACAGATATTCCAGCGGGCAGTTACATATTCGGTCCATTCCCGAACATTGAATGGACAATCAATGTAATAGATGCAGATGTACTAACGTGTGTAGAATCTGTAAGTGGTGTAGGAACTTGTTTAGACTGTGCATCCTTATTAACCAATCCAACGATTATGCAAGAATTTGTATGTTTCGGTGACGAATTAGTAGTAGCAGCAGAATTTGGACTATTCGACGAAGGATACGAAACTGGATTTATAATGTACACTGATAGAGACGATCCAAAAGGCTCTATTGTCGCATTAAGTCCAGACGGAATATTCGACAATGATGGTTCTGTTCCAACCAATACGCCTGTATTCATCTCCTCTGCCATCTTACAAATACCATTTGGTATCAATTATGATGCACCTTGTACCGTAATATCCGATCCATTTGCCACGACATCTATTGCAATTTTCTTCTTAGAAGAAATCGAAATAGACTTAGTTCCTATTTGTAATGATACAACACAGACTTACACACTCATTGTAGAAGTAAGCGGAGGAATCCCAGAATTGACAGGCGAAGGAGGCTACATACTATCAGGAAGCTTTACAGAAGTACTTGATTCCAATATGGTAATATTTGACAACTTAGACTACGACTTAGACTATACCTTCAACATAACCGACAACTTCCAATGTAGCGCATCAGAAGTCGCAGATTCCAATGTATGTTTATTCCCATTACCCGTAATGCTAGTTGATTTCTATGGTGAAGTATTACCAGAAGGCAACCTACTAAAATGGACAACAGCCTCTGAAATCAACAACGATTACTTTACAATAGAACGTTCTTTAGATGGAATAGAATTCACCAAAGTAGGCACAAAAGACGGAGCAGGCAACAGCAATGTTACCCGCAACTACAACCTATTAGACGAAGAAGCACCAATCGGAATAAGCTACTACAGACTATTACAAACAGACCTCGACGGCACAACAACAATAGCATCACAAGTTATTGCGTTAGAAAGAAAAGCCGAAACAACCGTCTTTACCATAGTCAACGCTTATCCAAATCCAACATCAGGACAATTCAATATGGTCGTACAAATACCAATAGATACAGAAATGACCATCGAAGTCTACGACTTGGCAGGACGTTTGATAGAACAAAAAGGGTACAACATCACAGCAGGACAAAGCACCATTGCAATAAACATGCAAGCCTATCCCGCAGGACAATATGTCGCCAAATTACTCACAACGAACAAAGTACAAACACTCAAAGTCATCAAAGAATAATAACGACCATAACAGTGTTCAATAATAGCAGAAAATTCCAAAAGAATTTTCTGCTATTTCTTTGAAAAAGCAAAGAAGCGTTTCAAACAAAAAAAGCATCTATAGTGTACAAGGCATGCTTTATATTAAGGAGAGAACGGAAAAAGCTTCGTCGTGAAGCATGCTCCCGCTATACGCTACTATGCGCCCACGCAAAACCTTTTAGCCATACGCATAACGCTACTATCGGGTCTATCTTAGAAAGGACAGAACTTAAATGAACTGCTTATATGACCTTATATAACTTATATGGTTTTAAAAAAACCATGTAGAAAAACTCATATAAAAAATATGAATCAACTCAAACAAATCATCATTGCAACCATCATCCTATTGAGCATCCCAAGCATACTCAATGCCCAGAACAATGTAGGAATTGGAACAACAACCCCAAATCCCAATGCAATTTTAGATATTGTCTCCAACGATAAAGGACTCCTAATCCCACGCCTAACCACCGCACAACGCAACACATTAGGCACAGGAATGGGAGCAGCCGAAACAGGAATGTTAGTTTTTGACACAAACGAACTCATCTTCTACTATTGGGACGGAATCGTATGGAACCCCATGCCCATAATGGGCGGAGGCGGAGGTTCAGATGACCAACAAATATCCTACGACCCACTAACCAACATCGTCACCCTCGAAGACGGAGGACTAATAGATTTAAGCGGTTTAGTAGGCGGAGGCAACACAGATGATCAACAGATATCCTACGACCCAATTACCAACATCATCACCCTCGAAGACGGAGGAACAATAGACTTAAGCGGTCTTAACGGTGGAGGCGGAACGAATGGCATCAACTGTTGGGACACCAACGGAGATGGCATCAACGACGCAACAGAAGACTCCAACAGCGACGGCTTATTCACCGCTGCCGACTGTCAAGGAACCAATGGCACAGTAGGTTTAAACTGCTGGGACTTAAACAACGATGGAGTTGATGACGCAGGCGAGGATACCAACGGAGACGGTGTATTCAACACAGCCGATTGCCAAAGTGGAGCAGGTCTAAATTGCTGGGATTTAAATGAAAATGGCGCACAAGACGCAAACGAAGATATAAATGGTGATGGCTTATTCAACGCAGCCGATTGTCTCGGCTTAAACTGTTGGGACTTAAACAACAACGGTATTAATGACGCAGGAGAAGACACCAATGGCGATGGAGCATTCAACACAGCCGATTGCCAAAGCGGAGCAGGCCTAAATTGTTGGGACTTAAACGGCAACAGCGCACAAGATCCTAATGAAGACATCAATGTAGACGGTTTATTCGATGCAGCTGATTGTCAAGGAACAGATGGGATTGTCGGTTTAAACTGCTGGGATACCAACGGAGATAGCGTCCAAGATGCAGGAGAAGACACCAACGGAGACAACTTATTTAATGCAGCCGATTGTCAAGGCACTGATGGCGTAGTAGGCGCAAATAGCCTAACAATAACAACAGCCGAAGCAGCAGGAGCAAATTGTGTAAACGGCGGAATCCAAATCGAAACAGGTTTAGACACAAACAATGATGGCGTTTTAGATGCAGGCGAAATCACAAGCACAGACTTTGTATGTAACGGCACAAACGGCTCAACAGGCGGTGCATCAAGT
>ENA-ORXR01000834-ORXR01000834.1-marine-metagenome-genome-assembly--contig:-NODE-834-length-37099-cov-5.666280_pt1 | contig 37099 bp, 7 predicted proteins | sample MGYA00237866_ERZ511479 | MGnify/ENA metagenome assembly ERZ511479
TAATAGCCAACAGGCTAACAAGCCAAATTTTTAATGCAATCACCTCCAAATTAAAAGTTACCGAACCATTGATTAAATAGTGTTCGCAAAAATAGGATTATTCTTAGAAAGAAAGAACCGAAAGAAGAGAACACTTTCTCCTAATTTTACGGAATTTTGTCACAAATTGGCAGAACATGGCATGAAACTTGCCTAACTAAGATTGTTCCTAATTACTTAGCCCTTCTGGAACAACCCCTCCACAATTCAACTCCTTCCGCTCCCTTCCCCGTAGTTTCCCTCTAGTACTAAGACATAACTTTTATACATAACCATAGATAATTAAATAATGAACCTACGCAACCTGGTCTTAACGGCATGTATGTTTTGCTCGCTATCAATCTTTGCCAGCAATCCTGTCAACCCACCAACTGAAGAAGCAGAAACTTCTGTACTTTCCAAACTCTTCATCTCTGATTACGACAATTCTATGTTATTCATTGATTTTGAAATCGTGGATATCAAATTTATAAAACTAAGTATTTTCCAAAACGATGCACTCGTAATGGAAGAAGACATCAGTGATCTGGCGCCTTCGACTATTTACGAAGTAAACTTCGACCAATTAAACAAGAGCCACACTTATGTACTTAAACTAAAAACCGTAGATGGTTTTACCATCAACAAAGAATTTGTGATTAATTAGCTCTATTTAGTTTTTTGGAATTTCTCAATTCAATCGCCCGGAACCTGTTCCGGGCGATTTTTTTGCATGTTTGGATCGCTCCTTTGGACGTCCTCGTCCAGATTACGTCTCCCTAAAAAAATCAAAACCCGTTTTTCTGGAACAAAATCTCCCAAAAAGTGGTTATACTTGTGTCTTTCCACTGCTAAAGTGCAGCGGGAAGCATTTCTACGGGGCTGACTGGAATCGACAGGAAAGATTATTGTCTAGTAAGCACGCCGGAGCACGATTGGTTACTCCGTTAACAAATAATGATCAAACAAATTTAACTGGCGAGCGTAGCTTTGCCATGGCAGCATAATTCTAGGAATTATCTACCATTGTGCCGTATGGTTGATGTCTGATACACATCATGCCGCATATTAACAAAACCCTCAGACTAGCCGGTTGACCTGATCCGATCAACAGGCGAAATTAAGGATATAAGGAAAAGAAGATGGTTGGTGTAGCGTCCGCTTCTCTTCTCGAAAATTCAACGGTACACTAAGCGTGTAGAAAGCTTTTTGATGCTTTGTCTGGACCAGGGTTCGAAACCCTGCAGCTCCACAAAAAAAGCCCAAAAACTCAAAAGAGTTTTTGGGTCTTTTTTTTAGCTATTTACCCGCTTCTTTACACGCTTGTTTACACCTCCGGTGTAGATACCGCTTGTTTGTTTACACCTCCGGTGTAGATACCGCTTGTTAAGCTGCTTTCCCTTTAATTAATACTTCTATTTCGTAATCAGATAGGATTTCTTTAAGTTCTTCTAAAAATCTATTTTTCATGTCTTGATATTGATTAACCATAAGATCATCACCTGATCCATTTTTATGTAAATCAATCATTTTATTAAGTTCTTTTACTTGTTCTAAAATATCAAGAACTCTTGCTAAATCTTTATCTATTAATGCGTTACTGTCCATTTTTATTAAAATTTAACTGAATTATTCCTTTTTCGTACTGCTTCTTAGCTCTATTAACTCTAGTTTTTCCAAAAAGGTTTCTCCAATATAACAAATCTGACTTAGTAAAGATATGATTTTTGTGATTTTCTGGGTAATTTGCTACTACATAAGCATCAACTTTGTATTTCTTTCTTCCAGCAAGAGAAGCGAATTCTTTCTCTAAAATCGCTTTGTTTTCTTCATAATCACGATAATCTAGTACAGTTATTAAATCGATATCTCTCGGTTTTTTCTTATTGGAAACATAGCTTCCATCTATCCATTGAAAAAAATCCTTAGTTATTAACTCGGAAAAATCTTTCATGTATTGATTATAATTCTCGAATAACTCTTGTCGAATTGATTCTTCGTCAAAGGCGTTTACAAATGTTTCTTGAAAATATTCCATTGAAATTTCTATAACTTCATATGGTTTTAAGTTTCCTCTTATGTCAAAATTTAATTCCATTTTGTAAATATAATATCTTCATCTGAATTCTACGATTTGAGGGGATTTTTTTCCCGCTTGTTTACACCTCCGGTGTAGATACCGCTTATTTACACCTCCGGTGTAGATACAAACTTGTAAACCAACCAATAAACAACCCCTCAAACCTAAACGATTAAACAAATCAACAATTAAACAATTAAACAAATCAACACCCAAACCAAAAAAAACACATTAACTCAATCCCCTATACATAAGATACCCCCAACAGGGTATGTAGATTTTTCCTTTATTTTCGTAATTTGCAACTATAAAACAGTCCTCTTTTATTTACTACTCCCAAGCAGGTGAATTCCACCATTTTACTACTTCCCCTCAACTATCGTATTCCCTCATTTTATGATAGAATGCAACCCCGAAAATAATTTTAAATTTATTTATTCCGCGTCCCTTGCTGAATCTTACACCGAGATCTAATTTTTGGAGACATTGACCGACTATGCGTAAAACGATTCCTACCTTACCGAAAGAGCGTTGTATCCACGAGCTTTTTACAACACAGGCACAACAGACGCCTGATGCTGTGGCGCTCGTGTTTGGAACAGCGGAAATGACCTACCAACAAGTAGATGAGCGTGCCAATCAATTGGCGCATTACCTAATCAATCGCGGCGTAACCAGCGAATCGCTCGTTGCCATTTCTTTACATCGGTCATTCGAAATGTTTATCGGAATTTTGGGAATTCAAAAAGCGGGTGCAGCTTACGTACCCATTGATCCTGCCACGCCCGCAGAGAGATTGTCTTTTATTTTTTCGGATACAAAAGCCCGGATTTGTTTGACCCAACAACAATTAAAAAATAAGCTGGTTACCAATCCAGCGGTAGAAATCATCTGCCTCGATCAGTGGGAAAATATCGCGCTGCTCTCAAAAGAAAATCCTTCAGTAGCAGTCAAACCGCAACATTTAATTTATACCATTTACACCTCCGGTTCTACCGGAAAACCCAAAGGTGTACAGGTCGAACACCGCAACGTTCGCAACCTTATCCAGGCACAACTCAACTATGTACAACATCCGGTCAAACGGTTTTTGTACGCTTATTCTTTTGCTTTCGACGGCGCAGTCTTGCTCATTTACTGGACACTGCTCGACGGAGGAACACTGGTCATCGCCCCGGAAAACCTCGAAAAAGATATTTCAAATCTGGCTTCCTTTATTTATAATCAACAAATATCGCATTTGCTTACCTTTCCTTCCCTGTATAACCTTTTACTCAATGAGGTTCAGCCCAAACAACTGAACACCCTGGAATCGGTAAGCGTTGCCGGAGAAGCCTGTCCGGCTGCTTTGGTCAGTCGGCATCATTCGATGTTTGTTGATACTAGGCTTTTAAATCAGTTCGGCCCCACGGAGGCGACCGTTGGTTGTTCTATTTTTACCACTACTCCTGACTTTAAGGGTGACAAAGTTCCGATCGGTAAAGCGATTGAAAACACTTTTTTGTATGTTTTAAACGAGCAGCTGCAACCTGTCGAACTCGGAGAAACGGGAGAGATTTTTATCGGTGGTGCGGGCGTAGCACGTGGCTACCTGAATCGTCCCGAACTGACGGCTGAAAAATTTATTAGAAATCCTTTTGGTCCGTCCGGAAACATCTACGCCACGGGTGATCTCGGTCGTTGGTTGCCCGACGGTAATCTGGATTTTATGGGTAGAAAAGATCACCAGGTAAAATTGCGTGGTTACCGCATCGAACTGGGAGAAGTGGAGGCGCAAATCAGTGGATTGTCTTCGGTACTGGATGTTGCAGTTTTACTAAAAGGAGACGATCCGAGTGCGCAAAAATTAGTCGCTTATCTGGTCTTTGGAAATAATGTATCGTTAACCATTGGACAGCTACAGAATCAACTCGCTTCAACATTACCAGCGTATATGATTCCGGCGGCCATGGTCGTTTTAGATAAAATGCCATTGACAACTGCTGGAAAAATTGATCGGAAAGCACTGCCGGAGCCGTCTCGAAAACGACCCATTTTAGAAACAAATTATCAGGCGCCAAACACAGATATAGAAAAATATCTAACGGGTCTTTGGCAGAATATTTTAGAGATAGATCAGATAGGAGTTAACGATAAGTTTTTTGAATTGGGTGGAAATTCCCTGCAGGCTGCTCAGTTTATTAATAAAATTCAGGAAAAAATTGGAGAGACGATCTTTATCGTAACCATCTTTACCGCACCTTCAATTGCACAGTATAGCAAGATGTTGGCATCTCAATATCCGGAAGCGATAGACCGTGTTTTTAAAAATAAAAATGCAATACGCCACCAGGATTCGGTAACGAATATAGCAAGACTGACTTCTGCTGATTTTACGCAGTTTAGAACGGTTATTCCGAAATTATCTGAATCGAAAAATAAATCTGAATCGAAAAATAAACGCGCAATTTTTATTCTGGCGCCACCGCGTTCCGGAACTTCTTTATTGAGAATCATGCTAGCGGGACATCCCCAAATTTTTGCAGCCAACGAATTGCAATTACTCGGTTTTCAAAATATGAAACAAAGAGCCGCTGCTTATTCAGGTAAGTTTGCCTTGTGGAAAGAAGGTCTGGTTCGAACGGTCATGGAGTTGGAAAATACGTCGGTCGATACCGCCAAATCTATCATTCAGGCAGCGGAAGAAAAAGCGACTTCCACGCAGAAATTTTACGAATATTTACAAAATAAAATCCCTGGTCAGATACTGGTAGATAAATCGCCTTCCTACGCGCTCGATCCGGATATTTTAGCGAAAGCAGCCAACGATTTTACCAATCCTGTTTTTATTCAATTGGTTCGGCATCCTTACGCAATGGTTCGTTCTTTTGAAAAAATGCGGATGTCGCAAGTTATGTATTTGAAAGACCACGATTTTCAACCCCGACAATTGGGCGAATTAATCTGGACGGAATCACATCGGATCATCAAAAACTTTTTTACTACGATCGAGGACCACCAGAAATTTCAAATGAACTACGAGGATTTGGTCACTGATCCACAACGGGTAATGAAAGATTTTTGTAAAAAAACGGGTATTTCATTCGATGAAAATCTAGTTCGTCCTTATCAGCAGATCGACCAAAAGATGACCGATGGTATCTACGGAGATTCCAAACCAATGGGCGATATTAATTTATTGAAACACGGAAAAATAAAAGCAGATTTAGCCAAAAAAAGCGATGCGGTAGTAAATGATAACTTCCTCAGCCCTGCTACCTGGAATACCGCCGAGCAACTGGGTTACCAAAATCCCGATACCTTGGTTGCTACAAATAAAAACAGAAAAAAACAACCGCTTCCGGATAGCAGTATCGCCGTCATCGGAATGGCCGTTCGCCTGCCGGGCGCAAAAAATATTTCCGAATTTTGGGATAACCTGAAAAGTGGAAAAGATGTTAGTAAATTGTTTACAAACGAAGAGCTAATCGCTTCGGGCGTTTCACCAGAGGTGTTTAACGATCCCGATTACGTACGTCGTGGTATGCCGTTGGAAGATGCCGACTGCTTTGATGCAGAATTTTTTGGCTATCATCCGAAAGAAGCAGCACTGATGGATCCACAACATCGAATTTATTTACAAACTGCGTATGCTGCCTTGCAGGATGCTGGAATCGATCCCGAAAATTGCGAAAAAAAGATCGGTGTTTTTGGCGGAATTGCGAGAAATACTTATTTGGTCAACAACGTGATGACCCATCCGGATTATTTTAAGTCAATTGATGATTTTCAATTAGGGATTACTTTAGAAAAAGATTTTCCAGCGACGCGGGTGGCTTATAAATTAAATCTCAAAGGTCCAGCCATTAATATTCAAACGGCCTGTTCGAGTAGTGGGGTAGCACTTCATCTGGCTTGTCAGAGCATTCGCAACGGCGACTGTGAAATGGCCATCGTAGGAGGTGGCAGAATTCAGCCGCCTTTCGCTGGACATTTACACAAAGAAGGACACGCGCTTTCACCCGATGGCTATTGCCGAACTTTTGATGCCGATGCCAATGGAATGGTTCGTGGTAATGGAATGAGTTTTATTGTAATTAAAAAGTTAGAAGTGGCTATCGCAGATCACGATCAGGTGCACGGACTCATTCGTTCTACCGCGATCAATAACGATGGTCAGGATAAAATCGGTTTCACGGCTCCCGGAATTAGTGGACAGTCCACGGCCATTATGGACGCTTACCGACGGGCGAACATCGATCCGAATACCATCAGTTATATCGAATGTCATGGCACCGGAACGCCCATCGGTGATCCCGTAGAATTGGCAGGATTGACGACTGCTTTTAAAGCTTTTACTGATAAAAAACAATTTTGTGCCGTCGGCTCCGTTAAGACCAACGTTGGACATTTGGATGCTGGTGCTTGTATTACGGGGATCATCAAAACAATCCTTGCCATGAAGCACCGACAGCTTCCGGCGTCGCTACATTATAACAATCCAAATCCACAAATTAATTTTAAGGACAGTCCTTTTTATGTAAATGATAAATTAACTGATTGGAAAGGGGAAGATTATCCACGTCGAGCTGGCGTTAGTTCTTTTGGATTGGGTGGTACCAACGCACACATCGTACTGGAAGAGGCACCGATAATTAAACGGAATAATCGCTCTCGTTCGCAACATTTAATAACACTTTCGGCAAAGACCTCCGAGGCGTTATCTGAAATGGAAACAGATATGCTCCATTTTTTAAAATCAAACCCACAGGTTAATATCGGCCGTGTTGCCGCGATGTTGCAGCGAGGCCGTTCTGATTTTAAGTATAGAACAAGTTTGGTTGGTACATCCACAGGAGCGTTGACGGAGGTACTCGAGCAAAGAGATCCTACCCGAATTTTCTCGGAGGAAGTCACTGGACAAAAAAAGGTTGTTTTTATGTTTCCGGGTGGTGGATCACAACATACCAATATGGGTAAAGACTTATATCGGGAAGAGCCAGTTTTTCGGCAAACGGTCAACGAATGTCTGTCTTTATTAAAAAATGAATACCAGCTTGATTTTAAAAGTACGCTTTATCCAGACCACGACCGACTCGAACCAATGCTGGATCCACTTGCAGGGATTACCTTGTTATTTACAGTTGAATATGCGACCGCAAAGTTATTAATGTCCTGGGGCATTCAACCGACCGCGATGATCGGTCATAGTCTGGGAGAATATACGGCGGCGACTTTATCCGGATTGATGAGTCTGGAATCCGCAATGGGAATGGTAGCTACGAGAGGAAAATTATTTTTGGAATTAGAGGAAGGAGGAATGTTGAGTATTGGAATGACGCCCGAAGAACTTGAACCCTACCTGACCAAAGAGATTGATTACGCGGCGATTAATAAACCAAATCACGTAGTGGTTTCAGGAAGTGCGGACGCGATCGATCAACTTAAAAAGAAATTGACCATTGCGGAGATTCATGCTACCCGTCCGCACATCAAAGTAGCGGCGCACTCCCGGATGATTGATCCAGTTTTGCCTGCTTTTGAAAAATACTTAAAGACCGTAAAATTTGGCGAACTAGCCATTCCGGTTATGTCAAATGTCTGTGGCAACTGGATGAAGTCTTCGGAAGCAGGTCAGCCGGAATACTGGCTCAGTCACCTCCGAAATACGGTTAATTTTTCGGATGGCATTCGACATATGCTGGCGATGGAAAATACTATTTTATTGGAAGTGGGACCCGGACAAACCCTGAGTACTTTTGCCCGGCAGCACCCGGACCGAAAACAAAAGATGGCAATATTTGCCAGCTTAAAACATCCGAAAGAAACCATTGATGACCAGGCTTTTTTATTAAAAAACATAGGACGACTCTGGCTATCCGGTGTAACGATCAACTGGCGGTCATTCAATCAATATTATCCGCTACCCCGAATTTCCCTGCCAACCTATCCTTTTGCTAGACAACGACACTGGATCGAAGCAAAGCCCCTTGCTGATACCAGTAAATCGGTGTCGTACACAGAAAATATTCCAGTTATGGAAACTAATTTTACCACTCAAAATTTCCAACCGCAGATGGAACGTAAAGACTTACTAGTAGAGAAAATAAAAGATATCTTTCACGATTTGAGCGGAATCCCCGTTCAGCAAATGGATGTATACGCCAGTTTTTTAGAACTAGGATTTGACTCATTATTCTTAACACAGGCTACCTCTAAAATAAAAAAGGCGTTTAAAATAAAATTGAGTTTCCGACAGCTTTTTGAAGAAGCACCCAACATCGATACGTTGGCAAAATACGTAGACAACAAATTAGCGCCCGAAGTACTTCAAGATGAATTAGCAACGAAAAATACGGTTGCAGTGGTACCTCCGGCGGTGGTCAACGCTCCACAAAATATCGCATCGTTACCACCCACGCAACACCTGATGACTCCGCCCACAAATATTCCGATAGTGACTCCATTGTCTCCCAACGTAGCTGCCACCGGAATTCAGGCATTGTTGCAGCAGCAATTAAATTTGATGCAACAACAATTGACATTATTATCTGGTCAAAATAAAATGGCCGCTGCCGCTGACCTGCCAGTTGCACCAGCGTCGCCAACACCTACTCAACCTTCGCCGGGAATTGTGGAAAAAACCGTTACGCCTCCGGGAGTGAAAGTGCTGATTTCAACCAAAAAGCAAAAGTCAGAAGGAATGGCCTTTGGTCCCTGGGCACCTTTGGACAAAAAATCGAGAGCAGATCTTACAGATCGAGAGATAAAATATCTGGATGAACTCATTCAAAATTATACAACAAAAACCAAAGGTTCCCAACAACTGACCAACCGTCAGCGACCATACCTGGCCGATCCACGCGCCATCAGTGGATTTACCACGCTGTGGAAAGATATGATTTACCAGATTGCCGTAGAGCGTTCAAAAGGCGCGAAGCTCTGGGATGTGGATGGGAATGAGTACGTAGATTATCGCAGTGCTTTTGGGATTAGTCTCTTCGGTCATACCCCGGATTTTATTCAGCAGGCGGTGTCAGAGCAATTGGAAAAAGGAATTGAGTTAGGTGTTTTAACACCTTTGGCAGAAAAAGTAGCCAAATTGTTGTGTGAAATAACAGGTTGTGAAAGATCAACGCTGGTCAACACTGGTTCAGAGGCGATATCCGCTGCCATCCGGGTAGCCCGAACCGTTACGGATAAAGATCGACTGATTGTTTTTGCCGGAGATTACCACGGTATTGCTGATGAAATGCTGGTCAAGGGAATTAATAGAAACGGTGAGGTGGTACCCGTGGCAATTGCTCCCGGTATTCCACATTGGGCAGTTGATCAGGTGATCGTGTTGGACTATGATGACCCGGAAGTATTAGACAAAATTCGTGCGCACGCGCATGAGGTGGCGGCGGTGATTATTGAACCCATACAACCCAATAATCCACATGTACAGCGAGGACCGCTTTTTCATGAAATTAGAAAAATTTGTACCGCGCACGAAATGGCCATGGTTTTTGACGAAATGATTACTGGCTTTAGAGTAGCGCCGGGTGGCGCACAGGAATGGTTTAATATCGAAGTGGATATCGTCGCTTATGGTAAAGTTTTATCCGGTGGATTACCGATGGCGGCCGTTGCTGGAAAACGTAAGTATATGGATGCCTTTGATGGTGGCGCCTGGAATTATGGAGACGATTCTGTCCCCGAAGTAGGGGTTACTTTTTTTGGTGGAACTTTTGTAAAACATCCGCTGAGTTTGGCATCTGCCCTCGCAGCGTTGACCGAAATAAAGCGGGGAGGTCAACCGATGTACGATGCGTTAAACGCCAAGTCTGCTCGTTTTGCAGAACGGTTAAGAACTTTATTTCTAGAAACCAAGGTGCCGTTACAGGTACTGAGTTGTGCCTCGGTAGTAACCATTAAACTATTACAAAAAAATCCATTAGGAAAATTATTTTTCTATTATCTCCGAATGAAAGGCGTTCACTTGATGGAAAAGGCTGGATTGATTTCTATTGCTCATACCCAAGAGGAGTTAGATTTCACCTACGAGACAATTGTAGAAACGATTCGGGAAATGCAAACCGCAGGTTTTTTTCCATTAACCGTAGCGGAAGATGCACCGGATACAAATGCTATCATTTATCCACCTAAAATACATCGTAACGAAAACAGTCTGGCAGCCCTGGGCGTGCGGACAAACGAAAAAAAAAGACTTCCGCTAACTGAAGGGCAGAAGGAAGTTTGGGTGGAACAGAGACTTGGCGACGGCGCGGCAGCAGCGTACAATTTGAGTAGCAATATCCGATTGGCTGGTCCATTGGAAACAAAACATTTACAAGATTCACTAAAGCTATTGGTTGAACGACACGAAGCGTTAAGGGCTGTTTATGATCCTGACTCGACAACGTTGATTGTGCATGCTCAGGTAGAACAGGCTTTTCCGTTGGTTGACTTATCGGAGCTGTCGGCAGCGGAGAAAGCAGTAGCACTTCAATCTTACCTGGATATTGAATCAGAACAACCACTGGATATTTTTGCAGGACCTTTGTTTCGGGCGTGTATCATCCGCTTGGCACCAAATCTTCATCATTTATTAATGACTGCACACCACGGAGTAGCAGATGGTTATTCTTGTGGTGTCCTCGTTAGTGACTTGTCGACAATATATCAACGAGTTGCAAATGGAACCACTCCGATTTTACCCGCTCCAAAGCAGATCAGCGATTATTTGACTGAACAAAATCAATACCGTACCAGTGAAGAATATCAGGAAGCGGAAGCCTACTGGTTGGCAGAATTTTCCGATGATATTCCAGTGCTGGATTTTCCGACAGATCGTTTGCGACCCGCCCAAAAAACGTATGGAGCAAGTTGTGAAAAAATCACTATTGATGCCGCCTTATTTGGTCAGTTACAGCAATTGTCTATTAAAGAAGGAACAACCATATTTGTGACGATGTATACCGCTTTTCATACGTTCATTCATCGATTGTCGGGACAATCTGATTTTGTACTGGGAATGGTGGCCGCCGGGCAGTCCACTCCGGGCAACGAAGATCTGGTCACACACGCAGTAAACTTATTACCTGTACGGGTAAAAGTAGCCGACGGCGTTAATTTTTCTACTCATTTAAAAACAGCAAGAAGTAAAATTCTGGATGCTTTTGAAAACCAGAATTACACCCTTGGATCGCTCGTAAAAAAACTAAATCTGCCCCGGGATTTGAGTCGCCAACCGATTATTTCTATCCTTTTTAATATGGATAGCGCCATGGGCGATTTGAAATTTGGCAACCTGGAAACGGAGATGAATCCGATTATCAGAAATTACGAAACCTTCGATATTTTTATCAATGTAAAACCCGCTGCTGACGGAGTTGTTTTTGAATGGATTTATAATACAGATCTTTTTGACGCAGACACGATTCAGCGGAGACTGGCTTCGTTTCGGTTGTTACTGAAGAATCTTGTTCAGGAGCCACAGCGGCCAATTTCTCAAATAAATTTATTGCCGGAAGGTGAGAAAAACAGGATTTTAAATTGGGCAAAAAATCAGACGCCTTATCGGGATCAGGAAACCATCACCAGCTTATTTGAAGGGCAGACCTTAAAAACGCCGAATGCGATTGCGGTAGAAAGTCAAGATAAGAAAATGACCTATCAGCAGTTGAACGAAGATGCCAACCATCTCGCGCATCATCTGCAAAGAGCGGGGGTGAAAAAAGGAGATTTTGTCGGTGTTTTTGTGAATCGTTCGGTAGAATTGTTGATAAGTTTGTTGGCAATTCTAAAGGCAGGAGGAATTTACGTACCGCTCGATCCGGCAAATCCCAAAGATCGACTGGCCGTTATTTTAGAGGATGCACAGGCAGAAATATTGTTGACAGAAAATGAAATGTTGTCGCAAGTACCGGAAGGAAATCACAAAGTAATTACACTGGGATCTGTTTACAAAGAACATAAGAATGGCACTGTAAGAAACTTGAATGTTGGTTTGATACCACAGGATCTCGCCTATATTATTTATACCTCTGGTTCTACTGGAAAACCAAAAGGAATTTTAATTCCACATACTGCAGTGGTAGACCATCATTATGCGATGATGGAAGCGGCTGATTTAACGGCTGCGGATGTTACGTTGAGTGTAGCTTCTGTTTCGTTTGATCCTTCGGTACAAGATTTTTTCTTGCCACTTTTTCTAGGCGGAAAAGTAGTGATTGCCAGCAATGAAGAAGTAGTGGATGGTTTTTTATTAAAAGAAAGACTCGACAAATCCGGGATCAGTTTTATGCAGGCAACACCGGCTACGTGGCGTATGTTGATGACTGCCGGCTGGCACGGACATGCTCAGATGCGAATCATGAGTATCGGAGAAGCATTGACCAAAGAACTGGCGCAACAATTACTCGCCCGTGGAAAAGACTTATACAATGCTTACGGTCCTTCGGAAACGACCATCTACACGACCGTTAAAAAATTAACGGGCGACCGAATGGCCACACGGATGGACACTGGCTACGAGACGATCGGTTATCCGATGAAAAACGCGCAGGTTTATATTCTGGATCCACAACAAAATCCGGTACCAATTGGTGTGCCGGGAGAAGTTTATGTAGGAGGAGTAGGCGTTGCTCCAGAAGGTTATTACAAAAGGCCTGTATTAAATAAAAACAAGTTTGTTAAGAATCCATTGAATGATAAGGAAATGGTTTATCGTACCGGAGATATTGCACGGTGGTTACCGGATGGAGATATAGATTTTATCGGTAGAGTAGATCATCAGGTAAAGGTGCGAGGTTTTAGAATTGAATTGGGAGAAATAGAATCCTTATTATCTCAGTATCCGGGGGTACGACAAAACGTAGTCATGGTGCGCGAAGACCAGCCCGATAATAAACGAATTGTCGCTTATCTGATCATGGATGGTGATCTGAAGCAGGGAGAACTACGTCGCTATCTGAAAGAAAAGTTACCCGATTATATGGTGCCTTCAGCATTTGTGCAGCTGGATAAATTTCCGTTGACCGGAACGCTGAAAATCAATCGTAAAAAACTGCCGGAGCCGGACTATACACGGGACGAAACGCTGAATGGATTTGTGGCACCGCAAACGGATTCGGAGAAAAAACTCAAGGCGATCTGGTCAAAATCACTAGGAATTGAGGAGATAGGCATACACGATAATTTCTTTGAATTAGGTGGACATTCGCTGATTGCGGTCAGTATGATGGCGGAGATTGAAAAGCAATTTGACCGAACGTTGCCGTTGTCAAAACTGATGGAAAATTCGACGATTCACAGTCTGGCCGGATTACTGGAAAAGGAAGAAGTAGAGATGGAATTTCAGGCGCTCGTAGCGATTCAGCCAACGGGAAACAAGGTTCCGATTTATCTGGTACACGGAGCAGGGCTGCACGTTTTTCTTTTTCAGGCACTTAAAAATTATATGGATCCGGACCAACCAGTTTACGGAATTCAGGCGCTGGGATTACAAAGCGATACTGATCCTTTGGAGACCATTGAGGAAATGGCGGCTTATTATATCAGTGAAATTTTGCAGCAAAATCCGGAGGGACCTTACGCCCTGGCAGGATATTCTTTTGGTGGTTTAATTGTTTTTGAAATGGCGCAACAACTGCGGGCGCTGGGGAAAGAAGTTTCGATGCTGGGTATGCTGGATACCGTTATTCGAGGTCATCTGGCAGACACAGTTGACATTTCTGTAAAACAAAGCGGCATACTTCGGTCGGGTAAAAAGCTCGCCTGGAATCTGGGATTACTGGCCCGTGATCCGGTAGAGAGTTTTAAATACAAGTCGGAAGTTTTTCGGCGTCGAATAAAACGATGGACCTACAAAAATGGTCCAGGAGGTGAACTGGAAAAGGCGACCAACAAAGAGCGGCTAGCCCGGGTAGATCAGATGAATAATCAGGCGTATAACAATTATCAGATGCGTCCTTATGATGGAATAATTCATCTTTTCAGAGCGAAGGAGCAGCGATTTTATTTAGATGACTTTGAGTTTTTAGGATGGAAACCTTTTGCAAAAGAAGGGATTGTAATTCACGAAGTACCGGGTGATCACCGGACCATTCTGTATCCCGAAAATGGGGAGCAGCTTGCGCGGATTTTACAGAACTGCCTGGATGAGATTCATGAAGAAAAAGGGTAGAATGGGGATGGCTATTTTTTAGAAAAACACTTATTTAACTCATTCCTGGGGTTTTTAAAATAAACTCTTGTCATATTTGGAAGCAGAATTGTCAGAATCTCTGGTGTCTTTGACATAGGCCATCATCAAATGCAGATAAAGGGAACGGGACCCTCGTAGTACTTTAAGGTACGTAAGCGCAGCTAAAAAAATGGTAAAAGCCATGGCCTGATTGGTCGTCCATTCAAAATAAAATACCAAAGTCAAAGCCGGAATGAGCAGCATAAAAGCAGTAATAACGTAGGAAATCATAAAAGCTCCAAAGTAAAAACCAGGCTCTGGTTCAAAATCCAGTTTACAATTCTCACATTTTTTGTGCATGTCCAGCGGGCTGGTAATCTGCATTGGCTTTTTGTATAAGTCTCCTTCACGACAGCGAGGACATTTATTATTCCACATGGCTTTGAACGAAAATTTCATAAATGCGTTATTTTTATACAATTTAAGTGGTCGATCTATCACTTTGTTCAAAGGTAATCCCTTTTTATGGTTTCACAATGACTTTTGTCAGCCATCAGCCTAAATTTAGGGTGATGGGATGATTTAATTTACCCGCTTGTTATAATTGTTTCTTGGATTGTTTTCGGTTAATTAGTATCTTTGCTATACGTTTAACAAGTATTTTACTACGTTTTTTTGCCCCTACTAAGCGTTCCGAGCACAGACATACATACTTCAGCACCCAATTTATTTAAAAAGTTCAACATTATATTAAACCTAACTAGCGTGTCTATTTTGGTTTTAGTTTCGTAGTGTTCATTGATTTCACTCAATCAGTCTTAAATATACTATGTTCAAAAATCTCCTGCCTATCCCTGTGTTTCGTTTATTGGCCCTGCTCTCCTGCTTGATTTTGACCGATACCCTGACTGCTCAGATTGAGCCGTTGTGGGATCGAAGCTACGGTGGATCGAGATGGGAAGAACTGAACAGTGCTGAAGAAACAAACGATGGTGGTTATATTCTTGCCGGATTTTCTTCTTCTTTAGAAAACGATGGAGATGTGACCGCAGCTAATGAAGGTATCGGAGATTTTTGGATGTTAAAAACCAATAGTTTTGGAGACCGGGAATGGGATGCACGTTTTGGAGGAGATAACCTGGATCGTTGCAATAGCGTTATTCAAACTGCTGATGGTGGCTACTTGCTGGGAGGTACCTCTTCTTCTAATGTCAGTGGTCAAAAGCAATCTGCCAACCGTGGACTGGATGATTATTGGGTAGTCAAAACAGATGCCACTGGTAATCTGGAATGGGAAGCTACTTACGGAGGTGATAATTTAGAAATATTGTCTTCCGCTGTACAAACTTTAGATGGAGGTTACCTGTTAGGAGGATTATCTCTTTCTGGAATCAGTGGCGAAAAAACCGAACCTAATCTTGGTGGATTTGATCACTGGATCATAAAAATCTCTGCAACGGGTGTCGTGCAATGGGACAAAACTTTGGGTGGTTCGGAAGAGGAACGACTCAATATAATACAGGTAGCTCCCGACGGACATTTTCTACTCGGAGGCAGTACACAATCCGATGCGGGCGATGATATTTCCAGCCCATCAATAGGGGTTAAAGATATGTGGTTTGTAAAAGTAAGCTCCGACGATGGTTCCATCATCTGGCAACACCGCTACGGTGGATCGGAGGTAGAAGAACTCATCGCTTTTCAACAAACCATTGATGGCGGATATTTTTTAGCGGGCGGTTCTAATTCAAATATCTCCGGATCAAAATCAGAAAATAGCCGGGGTGACCTCGATATGTGGGGAATAAAAATTGACGCATTGGGCAATAAAGAATGGGATGTAACTTTAGGTGGGGCTGGGCTGGATAATTGTTACGGGGTAAAACAAAATAGCGCTGGCTACTATCTGCTGGGAGGCTTTTCAGGCTCGGGCGCCGAAGGGGATAAATCCGAACCGAATCAGGGTGGCTGGGATTACTGGATGGTTTATATAGATGAAAATGGAAATAAGCAATGGGACAGAACCATCGGTGGATCAGATAACGATGTAATGTTTAATCTTTTTCAAAATCAAAATGGCGGATATATCTTAGCGGGTGCTTCCAGCTCTGCGATCAGTGGAGACAAAACGGATGATACCAATGGTCTGAATGATTTTTGGTTGGTAAAAACCGTTTGTGATTTAGAAATTAGTTTACGCGATACGATTATTTGTCAGGGTGAGCCACTTATACTGGATGCCTTTAACAATAGTAACTGTACAACTTGTTTATACGACTGGTCGGATATTGGACGAGGGGATTCGATTCGTGCAGTATCGGCCATGGCCTCCGAAAATTATCGGGTGACCATCACCAATAATGCGGGCTGTCAAAAATCTGCCGAAATAAATATTACTGTCATTAATTCGCCCGCTGCAGCATTAGGTCCTGACCAAACAACTTGTGCACAGGATGCGGTGACCTTAAATCCTAATAGTTTAACAACCAATACTTTTCTCTGGTCTACGATGGAAAATACACCGACGATTACTACCGCAGAAGCAGATCGTTATTTTGTAACGGTGACTAATGCGGAAGGTTGTTCGACGGTAGATAGTATAGACATATTGGTCAATCCATTGCCAGTTGTGGAATTAGGCTCCGATTTTTTTCCCTGTCCTGGCGCGATGTTAACTTTAGATGCTGGAAATGCGGGTAGTAGCTACCAATGGTCAAACGGCGCTACGGGACAAATTGAAACCTTTAATCCTGCTGGTCCAGAAACTATCCGAGTGACCGTGACCGATGTAAATAACTGTATTGGATTGGGTGACGTTGATGTGTTGGGATTTTATGATAATCCAACAGTGACCAGTTCAGGGGTGACTTGTAGCGATGACAACAACGCTTATATTGTTGAGTTTACTTTGGGGGGTGGAAATCCATCAACTTATCAAGTAAACAGTAGTATTGCTTTTTCACAAGTAGGAAATATTTTTACCAGTGACCTTATCCCAAGGGATGATGCGTATAGTTTTTCTATTAATGATGGTCAAGGTTGTGCGCCGTTCGTTTTTCAGGGAATGGGCGATTGTCCTTGTGCCAGCTTAGCGGGTGATCCTGATTTGACTCCAGTAGAAATATGTGGAGACGAGATTATAAACATCAATTTTGACAATCAAATTTTAGATGCTACCGATGCGGTGGAATACTTATTACACGATGGCGATGCTGATAATATTGGAACGGTAATTCTGACAAGCGATCAGCCAGAAGTGAATTATAGTTCGGGTTTAAATTACAATCAAGTTTATTTTTTAACGGCGATCGTTGGTAATAATAATGGGTCTGGTCGGGTAGACTTGACGGACGGTTGTCTTTCCCAATCGGAAGGGGTAGCAATTCAGTTTTTTGAAAATCCGGTATCCGCTATTATTTCCCAAACGGGAAGTAGTACCTTGACCTGTGAAGGTGGTGGTAGCAGTCTTGTTTTATCCGGACAAAATGCACAACCCACGGGAAATATTAGTTATGCCTGGTCTACGACGGATGGTCAGATTCTAACTGCTACCAACGAAATGAACGTTGAAGTTAATGCTGCGGGAACTTACCAGTTGGTTGTTACCAGTTTGGGAGGTAGCTGTACCGATACCAGTTTGTTTGTGGTCGATGCTTCGGTTGATTTTCCAATAGTAGAAATTCTACCTGTCAACGAATTGACTTGTTTAGATACATCAATCATCCTGGATGCGGGAAATTCTTCCGAAGGAACCCCTTTCTCTGCTCGGTGGAACGGGATCGGAATTGATGGAAATACAGATCTAGTACAAACAGTCAACACGGCTGGTATCTACCAGTTAGTCATCACGAATACCAATAATGGATGTACACAATCAGCGTCTGTAACGATAGTAGAAAATATACAATCTCCGGTTGTTGCTATTAATGGAAATAGATTTCTGGATTGTGAAACCGCTACCGCATTGTTGGATGTACAGCTATTGTCTCCGATTGAACAGTTTTCTTTGGTGTGGACAGATCCGGACGGATCAACGCTTTCGTCGAACGATCTTGCAAGAGCATTAACGGAGACTGGTACATATTCTTTAACAACGACTGATCTGAATAACGGTTGTAGCAGTGTAGAAAATTTGTCAATCTCTCCTGATCCGGGAGGACCGACTGACGCTTTATTTGTAATAGAAACTCCATCCTGTTTTGGCGAAGATGACGGGACCATTTTGATTGATTCGGTCATCGGTGGAGTAGGACCTTATGTTTATTCTTTTGGAGATAACAATACTTACGCTACGTCCAGTCAATTTGGTAGATTGCCGGCAGGAACGTATCCGTTAAGTATACAAGACGTAAACGGTTGTACCTGGGGTACGGATATTTCGCTGATTCAGCCAAATGAATTGGTGGTTGACCTGGGAGAGGATGTAGAAATATTACTGGGCGATAGTCTGCGTTTGTTTGGCGCTTTTTCCAATCCGGTAGACACCTTCTTTTGGAGTGATACAACTATTTTGTCGTGCGTTACGTGTCCGAATCCCTTTGCGAAGCCAAGTAATACCTCGCAAGTGATTCTGACAGCAATTGATGAAAACGGTTGTGAGGGTACGGATGCACTATTGCTTTCTGTTGATAAAGAAAGAAAAATTTATATCCCTTCTGCTTTTAGTCCAAATGGAGATGGCCAGAATGATCGGTTTACGATTTACGGTGGAAATGGAATTGCGGAGATTGAATATTTACAAATATTTAATCGTTGGGGCGCATTGGTTTTTGAAAGAAAAGAGTTTTCTCCCAACGCCGAACCACTCGGCTGGGATGGCTTGTTTAAAGGAGATCCCGCCGGAAGTGGTGTCTATATCTATCAGCTGAAAGTAAGGTTTGTTGATGGATTTGAAATCTTCTATCGGGGAGATGTCACGATCATGCGATGATGGATTTTGAATAGGTTATTTTTTGCTTTACGATTGGTCACGGGTCTATTCAGTAATTTCTGTCTTAAACGATCTTGTCTCTGTTAAGAAAACCTTCAATATCAAAATTTTCCAGATCACTATTCTTTTTTAGATCAAAGCTTGCTGGAAAGTGTGCAGGTTTCATTGCTACTTTAGCGGCTGCTTCGCCGATACGAGTCAATGTAAAAGCATTTTTTGCCTCTGACATTTCATATAAATCTTTTGGATCAATAGATTCAAAACCTAACTTGGCGAGTGGTTCTTTTTCTAAAAGAGCATTATAACGCAAATAGTGTAGCAACGGTTTCTCCGTAATCAGATCATCTTTTAAGTCTCCCAACGCTCTATCTATTACTTTTGAAGTTGGACTGTTGGAGAAATATTGCAAGAGCATCTCGTTGGTAGACATAGCATCATTCATTAGCATAGAAATGACGCCACCTGCCCAATCCCGAAGTTTATTGTCACTTATCATTTCAATACTTTCCTCGTTTTTCCAGTATCCTGTTCCGACGGATACAATCATTAAATTATCCGCACCGGTTTTCCAATTGAGGTGATAGGATTTTAACGTAGCCAGTAGAAATAATTGAAATGCCGGGTTATTGTGCATACTTACCCCTCCGTCCACGAAGGCTCCTTTTTTGCCATTTCCAATATCAATGATTTCCGGCTTGAAATAAGTAGGTGCTGCGGTGCTTGCCCGGATAACCTGTCGAACCAGATAGTCTTTGGTATACTTGAAATCCTTTCCGTCGGGATGGTTGAAAATAGGCCAGGTATTTCCCGTATCTGCTCGTTTGGTAATGACACAAAATCCAGTTTTAAGTTGATCGCTATCCATGGTAATTTCGCCAAATATATTCTTTAGGTCTTTTTCTAAAGCCCTGACCTGAAATTTTCGACTCAGTTTTTTAAAAATCTTAACCTTACGACTAAATATTTTTGCACTCAATTTGTTATATACTTCTTTAATTTCCGTGGCAGACATACCGATGGCCAGTCCACCAGCAATAATCGAACCGGTACTTGTTCCACCAATAAGGTCAAAATAATCACAGAGTCGAAAGTTGAGATTATTATGTCGCTTTTGTAGCATCTTTTCCATCCGTTCCAGGTAGCCGAGCGTGATAGCTCCGCGGATTCCGCCACCGTCAAGTGCGAGTATTCTTTTTGGTCCGGGAGCAGTTAATCTGTCTTTTAAATTCATAAGGAATGGAGGTTTTTTATTAGGAACTGTGCATAAAGAATTGAAATACTTTCGGCGATAATATCGGTATTTTTTAATATAGGACGCTAATTTCAGTATTAATTTATTTTATAATAAATAAAAATAATTAATATAAGTGTAAAGTTATATGTAAGTGGTATAATGTTTGTCTGTATATACATAGGTTCAGAAATTATTACTTGTACCCTATTTCCTGAATGTTTCATTATTCCCCGCTGTCAGAGGATTTTTTATGGATGGTCAATCCCAAAATTTGTACTAAAAGGCCATAAATAATAACTTTTTGATGGAAGCTGCCCAAACAAATAACTGATTTTCAATGAGTTAGTCTGTTTATGGTAGTCGTGATACTTCGCGCAAATTTTATCATATGGACAGAAGATCTACCAGTAAATTTTTACCACAATCAATTGTTGAAAATTTATTAAGATTAAAAATTAATCCACAGTTAAGTGAGTTACGTGCTCATTTTAGCTGCTTTTCTGTTTGGAGTATCTTCATCTTCGCCAGATTTTTATTTTTATTTTTTTTATTAGGATTTTCCACTCTTTCTTTCTCTCAGCCTTGTGATGCTGCCTGTACGAGTAGTACCTGTGTTATTCCGGTGCCAGTTATTTCTGGATCAAATTCTATTTGTGAAGGAGATACCTTGTTTTTATTTGAAACCGGAACAAATGCTGTCTCCTGGGACTGGACTGGACCTAATTCATTTACCAGTACGGTTCAGAATCCGGTTATTGCGAATGTAACTACGGCTGCTTCTGGTAATTATACAGTGGTAACTACCAGTACGGATGGTTGTACCGGATCGGTCGGGGAAACCATCACTGTAAATTCATTACCTGTCTCAAACTCCCAACCACCTGGAGGGAGCGTTTGTCAATTCGAAGATATTACCTTTCAGGCAGATGACGCAGGACCCGGAGCTACCTACGACTGGACATTTAGTTCAGGTGCTTCTGTTTTAAGTACCTCTGGTATAGGACCACATACTATTTTTTTTACTACCTTAGGTAATAATACTGCTATACTCACAACTACCTTGAATGGTTGTTCTGCTAATGATACTACTATCTTTACTGTCTATGCCAATCCTGTGGTTGTCTTTGATTTACCTGATTCTACCTTTTGCCGTAACGATTCACCAGTTGTACTTACGGGGGCAACTCCTACGGGTGGTTCATTTTCCGGTAATGGTGTTGTTGGATCAAATTTCGATCCTTCCATCGCAGGAGCAGGTACCCATACAATTACCTACTCTTTTACTAATGGAGGTGGATGTACCGATACTGACACTGATAGAATAACAGTTTTTGGAACTGCGGTTGTTACTTTTGATCTTGAAATAGACACACTCTGTACGGCGGTTGCCGGAATTTCATTAACTGGTGAAAATCCATCTGGTGGAACTTTTTCAGGAGCCGGTGTTACTAATGATGAGTTTGATCCTGGCGTAGCTGGTGTGGGCACTCATATTATAACTTACAGTCTCACGGATACAAATGGCTGTACGGTTACCAGTCAGGATTCTATCGTAGTCATTCTTGAAGAACCGCCTACGGCCACTGCTTCGAATGTCACTGCCTGTGGTGCGAATGATGGAGAAATTCAGATTTCGACCAATAATTCTGATCATGATTATGAGTTTAGTTTTTTTGGAGGAATACCTAGTTCAGACACTATTTTCAGTAATCTATCTCCGGGAGACTATACGATCTATTATTCTAACCTTACCATATCTTGTGGAGGTACCCTGGGACCTTTTACCATAGCCGATTCTCCTGCTGCAAATGCTACTATTGATGCAGCAAATACAGGATGTATCAACGAAGAACAAACCTTCATGGCCCTTGCTACGGTCTCGGGTGCTACCTATAGCTGGGACTTTGGAGGAAATGCAACACCAGCTACTGCGACTGGAATAGGAGGTCACCCGGTTGCTTTTTCTACTTTGGGAAATCAGGAGGTTGTATTGACCGTTACCAACAACGGCTGCGTTTCTACTGATACCTTGTTAGTTGAAGTATATGATTTACCAGCGGTCTCTTTTAATATTTTAAACAATACACTTTGTATCGATCAAAATATCAATTCCCTGACGGATGGTAGTCCTACCGGAGGAACTTTCTTTGGAAATGGTGTTTCTGGTAGCAACTTTAATGCTTCGGTTGCCGGAGTAGGTATTCACACAATAGAATACTCCTTTACGGATGCAAATGGTTGCACAAATACTGCTGCGGACGATATAGAAGTTTTTAGTGAACCCGTGATTGATGCCGTAAATATTACGCAACCTAGCGATTGTGGTTCCTCGGATGGGAGCATTACGGTGAGTGTTTCTGGTGGGAGTGGAAATTTTGAATATCGTCTTAATGGCAGACCGTGGCAAAATAGCAATACTTTCGTTGCGCTAAGTGCGGGCGATTATACGGTAGAAATTCGTAATGATAATGGAACCTGTTTAATTACCCATAACAACATCATACTCAATGATCCTACCAATCCTGTCGCCCAGATAAATATGCCTGCGGCGGCTTGTGAAGGAACAACTGTTTCCTTTTCTCCGGTAAATGCAGGATCTGGCGTTACTTACCTCTGGGATTTTGGAGCAAACGCTACGCCTGCAACAATTTCAACAACGACTACTACTCCTATTGATGTGGTGTATGCTGCTGGTGGAAATAAAAACGTTCAACTTACCGTTCAGAACGGTGCTTGTAGCGGAACAGTGGTAGAATCGCTGGAAATCTACTTTAACAGTTTAGTTACCTTAAATCTAAACAATGATGGGGCCTGCGTCAACGAAAATACGTTAACCCTGGCAGGAGGCAATCCTGCAGGTGGAGCCTACAGCGGACCAGGAGTGAGTGGTACCAATTTTGACCCTTCTGCGGTCGGAGTCGGAACACACACTATTACCTACACTTTTACCGATGCTAATGGTTGTGTAAGTTCGGCTAATGATCAAGTAGAAGTTTTTGCACTTCCTACCGTGTCATTAATAATATCAAATGATCAAGTTTGCGAGGGTGAAACCGTAACATTAAATACGGGTAGCCCGGCGGGTGGTTCCTACACTGGAACCGGCGTGAGTGGAAACGAATTTTCTGCCAGCACGGCTGGCGTCGGAACACACACCATTACGTATACCTATACAGATTTTAATGGTTGTACAAATACGGCTACCGATGATATTGGGGTTTTTATAACACCCGTCATCGATGATGTTACGGTCTCCAACACCACTGCTTGCGGTACCAACGATGGCTCTTTAAACGTGAATGCTTCTGGTGGAGCGGGTAATTTTCAATATAGGATTAACGGAGGTGCTTGGGGAATTAACCCCTTATTTAGTGCCCTCGCTCCGGGAAATTATACGGTGGACGTTCGTACAGTAATTAATGGTGTTTGCTTAGCCTCAGCTACCGAGACCATCAGCAATCCTGCGCAACCCAATGCGGAAATTATCTTGCCATCAGCCGATTGTGAAAATAATACAGTGGTTTTTGATGCAGTTGATGTACCGGGTGCCATATACACTTGGAGTTTTGGTGCCAATGCAACACCCAATTCCGCTAATCTGCGGGGCCCACATAACGTGGTCTATAGTACTGCTGGAATAAAAACGGTTCAGTTGATCGTTCAACAAAATGGTTGTAGTGCTTCCGACTCCGAAACTTATACCGTTTATGAAATACCGCAATTATCGCTTGTTACTTCTACCGATTTTAATGGAGAAGATATTTCCTGTAATGGCAATACAGATGCCAACATTATTTCTACCGTAAATGGGGGAAACAGTGGAGAAACCTACTTATGGGATAACAATGCCACAACGCCTGACTTACTCGGAGTGGGTACGGGAACCTATACGCTCACCGTAACTGATGGAGTGGGTTGCACCGACGTTGCTTCTATAACCGTAACAGAACCTACGCCTTTAGTAGCTGCCACGCAGGTTAATTCCAATTATGGTGGCTTTGGCGTCAGTTGTATCGGCTCGGTCAACGGGGAAGCGGAAGCTGATGGAAGTGGAGGAACGCCTGGCTATAGTTATGAATGGAGAGATTCCGGAAATAATATTATTGCAAATACAAAAATTGTAACCAATCTCGGAGTAGGTACTTATACCACCACAGTTACAGATAGTAATGGATGTACGGATACCGAAACAGTAACGATTACCGAACCAACTGGTACACCCATTAGTGTCACCGCTGCGGTCACATCCGATTATTTAGGAGAAGATGTAACTTGTTTCGGGGCTGGAGACGCTACGGCTACTGCCACCGCTTCGGATGGTCTTTTTCCATATACTTACGCCTGGAGCAACGGACAAAATGGACCCGACTTAACTGACGTAACGGCTGGAGATTACGATGTTACTGCTACGGATAATAATGGCTGTCAAGCGGTTTATACCTTAACTGTCACCCAGCCGGATCGTATCTCTGCCAACGCTATTGTCACCGACGCAAGTTGTTATGGAGCTAGTGACGGTAGTATTGATGTAAACGTAACCGGAGGAGTGAATGCATATACTTATTCTTGGGATGACTTAGGAATTGAAGCTTTTTATTCTTTTGATAATACGACCGATGATCAAACTGGAAATGATCACCATGTAACCTTCGTTTACGGTACAGAACAATATAGAACTCCTGGTTATGAAAACGAATCCTTTTACTTTAATGGGCAAACTGGATTGAAGTACGATGATAATATGGGATTTATGGAGTCGGATTTAACAGAATTGGCTGTGACCCTGTGGATATATCCAGATCGGGTAGATGAAAGACAAATATTGTTTGAACAGGGCAGCGACCAGGATGGTATTGCTCTGGTATTAGATGGGCAGTTTTTAGAATTAGGGATGAAACAAAATGGTAATTTCTATCCAGGACCTAGAGTGAAAATTGATTTCTTTAATCCTCCTAATAGTACCAATCCGGCAGATTTTGTAGGCTGGACACAAGTAGGGTTTGTTTTCGATAATGGGATAATGTCCCTTATTGTTAATGGACAATTATTTCCATTATCTGATAATAGTAATAATCCTACAACCCTGGTAATGCCTTCTAATTTTATTAACAGTCATGCTGGAATTGGATACTCGGCATACTCTAATGTTTATCCTACCGCTAATACGCTTGGCTTTCCAGGAACACCTATTACAAATGTTAATGGATATTTTCCTTTTAGAGGAGCAATGGATAATTTTAGCTATTATACCCGTAGTCTTAGTCAGGAAAATATTTCTGATATTGCGGATGATGATGGCGATCGGGAGGGACTTCCAGCGGGTATCTACGATGTATTAATAACCGATTTTAATGGATGTGATACTACCATCCAGGTGACCATTGGACAACCAGACTCTCTTTATGCAACTGTTATCAATAGCGAAATTTCCTGCTTTGGTGCGGATGATGGTTCTTTGGATATTACCGTAATCGGTGGAACAAGCCCGTATACATTCTTATGGTCTAATAATGAAACAACTGAAGACATTAATAACCTGTCTCCCGGAAACTATTCTGTAACTATTACAGACAGTCAAGGATGTATTGCTGAGTTGTCCCAGACCATCGTAGAACCGACTGTTTTAACAGGAACAACTTCTATTGTCTCTAATTTTAACGGAAATGCCATCTCTTGTCCGGGTGCTTCTGACGGAATCATATCCGCAACGCCAGAAGGAGGTAGAAATCCATATACTTACAGTTGGAGCAATAGCGTTACTTCACAACAAAATAGTAATATTGGCGCAGGTACTTATACCGTTACTATTACTGATAACAATGGATGCACAATAGTAGAAAATATAGTTATTTCTAATCCGCCTGGAATTACGGTAGTTGCCAGCGTAAGTCGTTCTAATAATGGTCAGGATATAAGTTGTACAGGCGGAAGCGATGGAGCAGCGATTGCAAACGCTTCTTCTGGAACACTTCCTTATACTTACAACTGGAGTAATTCAGGAACTACGCAAGAAATAACAAACATTTCCGCTGGTCTTTACACCGTCACCGTATCTGATGCTAATGGATGTACCGCATCTGCTACGGTTACATTAAATGATCCACCTCCTTATATCGCAACTGCTTCGGTAACTTCAAACTATAACGGAGAAGATGTAAGTTGTCCTGGAGCGACGGATGGTACTGTCTACGTAGTTGCCAGTGGTGGAACGCCCGGGAGTGGCTATACTTATCGATGGAATAATGGATTTTTAGGAGACAGCTTAACAAATATTGGAGCCAATACTTATAGTGTTACGGTTACCGATGCCAATAATTGTGAAACTGTTGCCAGTGTTACGGTTAATAATCCGACACTACTGGATGCGACTTTAACCAAGCCAGTCTCTTATAATGGTTTTGATGTAAGTTGTATTGGTGAGAGTGATGGATCAATTGCAGCCAATACTACGGGTGGAGCTGGAACCTATAGCTACCTTTGGAGCGGAGGGCAAACCACCCAGACAATTACAAATGCTAGCAGTGGAAATAATTCTGTCACCATTACCGATGGAAACGGTTGTTCGATTATTCGTACCATTTCGTTAAACCAGCCTTCAGAACTCACCTTTACCGCAGAATCCCGCGCACCACAGGACTGTGGAGTCGACGATGGAATCATCAGAGTAGATGCTATTGGAGGAGTTGAGACCTACGAATATAGCATAGATGGAATTACCTGGCAGACTTCTAATTTCTTTACTGGCATGGCCCCGGGTACTTATTTTATCTCTGTTAGAAGTATTTATGGTACTTGTTTGGTAGGTCCTCAATCTATCACGGTAGATGTAACCGAAGCACCCGTTATCTCTAACGTTACGATTATCCATCCTACCACTAATGCTAGTACCGATGGAGGAATTTTAGTAGGTGGAAGTGGAAATGCGTTCGCTTTTGAATTCCGACTAGTAGGTGTTACTGGATGGCAATCTTCCAGCTTGTTTGAAAATTTATCAGTAGGAAATTACACTATAGAATTGAGATATGTAGGACAAACTTGTATCGCTACTTCTACCGTTTCTCTAATTGCTGGAAATGGAGTGGAAAGCACTGGGTCTACCTTGAATTTTTGTTCTGGTGATATATCGGCCACACAGTTTGTAGAAACTTATTACTTGCCCGCCCCTGAAGATGAGGTGCTGCAAGCTTTTCAAGGGATATTTCCGGAAAGTTGCGAAGGTGGTTCTGCTGACCCCGTTGATCCCGTTCAGGTATATGTATCTATTGGTGTAGTAGAGGGAGGAACCGTTATTTATTATGATCACTGGGAAGATGGCTACGAACCTAACTTAAGTTTCCCAATTCAGGCAACTACAGAAATCTGGGGAGATGGAATCATGTCCAATGGTAGTGCTCCGGGCGATATCGATGATTTCCTTTCTGCCGCCGAAATTATTGTTTTAAATAATGCGGTGTACTCCAGAACAATGCAGGACGTCATTGATTATGATGGTGGAGATAAAATTGGTAGTCGTGGAAATCTGGCCATTACCAAACTAAACTGGGCAGATCGAACAGGTACGTTATTCGCGGGAGCATTAGAGGTTTATCCGATAGAATCCTGGGGATTGAATTATCAAATACCAGTAGGTGTTGATAATGATGTCAATGATATGTTTGAATATACTGGCGCGGTGGTCATGGCACAACAAAATGGAACGATCGTTAATTATACGGATAATGGTGTTGCTCAAACGCGTGTACTGGGAGAAGGGGAAAGTTTCTTAATTGATGGAAATATCAGGGTAGGGGATCAGATATCAGCGAACCTGCCAATTCAGGTTCACCTCATGACGGGTGATATATGTGCTACTTTCGAAAGTAGATTTTTTACGCTAAAGCCCGTCGAACAATGGTCTAATTCTTATTATAGTCCAGTATCTACCCTTAATGATAATTCGGGTGTCACATCGAGTAATGTAAGTCACGCTACTGCGCTTCACTTCTATAATCCCAATAGTGTCAGTATAAGAATTTTTTATGAAACACTGGGTGGAACAAATTCAGTTAATGTACTGCCAAATCAAAATAGAGTAATTACCCTTCCCGCTAATACGGGCGTTAGAACCTATTCTGAGAATGGCGAAAATTATTATGCGATTGCAACTATCGACTCAGGTTCCAACAATGTAAATGCTTCTAACTCAGGAAGGGATTGGGGATATGCCCTAATTCCCGCTGATCAGTTAACCTCGCAAATTACTATTGCAGGATTTGCTCCCGGACAAGACCCTACTTATTGTCACAATGAAAGTATTGTTCCGCAAAATACTTGGACCCTTATTTCGACCGATAGTGACGAAAATGCTGCCTTTAATGGAACCCGGACTTTTGATGGAAATTTAAAAACTTTTTGGGAAACGCAGTATACGCCGAGTTCGTCCCCCCACCCACACGAAATTCAAATCGACCTGGGGGCTTCTTATAACTTGTCGCAGTTATTGATTAATCCGCGTGGAACCTATCAAACTTTTACACAACCCAACAATCTTTTTATTCCTAATTCCGGGACAAGAACCGTTACCTCTACCCTGAATGTCAATACTTCAGGAACAATCGAAGATCTTAATCTGACTGATCTCCGCATTGATCACACTTTTTTAGGATACTTGAGGGTGCAATTACAAAGCCCAAGCGGTACCATTGTGACAATCTTTGATCAAAGCTGTAATGGGGATGATAATATAAACGCAACATTTGATGATGATGTCCTGGATAACTTTCCCTGTCCGCCAAATGGTGGAGGAACTTACCAAAGTAATAAGCCACTTTCCTCTTTTAATGGGGAACAAATGAATGGTACCTGGACTTTAATAATGACAGAGCCGGGTAACCGAAGAGGAGGAACTTTAAGAAATTGGGCACTAGAAATCAATGATGGATCTACTTCTCTCGGAAATATCGAAAATTACGATTTCTACATAACAAATAATCTCGCTGATTGGGAGACTCCTGTTGTTTCTAGCCAGTTTGATGGAACACCCGCACTGAAAAGAGTGGTATTCCCGCAAAAAAATGGTCGATACATTCGATTAGTAGCAAAATCAGAAATTAATGGCGGACCCCGAACCTCTATCGCAGAGTTAAATGTGGTAGCTTGTGGGATTCAACCTGCCGTAGAAAACTCTGCTCCTATCTGGATCACCGCAGACTATCCGCAAAATAGTACCAGTACTGGAAATATTCGTGTCTGTGTGGATCACGACGGGGATGGAGGATCTTTGACGGATACGTATGGTACTCCTTTTGATGAAGAATTTTTTATTCCTGCACTGGGACAGATAAAATTATACGACAATGATGACAATGATCAGACCGGTACCAGAATTTGGGTTTGTGATAATTCTGACGCATTTATTGCGGGTGCCTGGGGACAGGACCCAGCAACGGCGAGTTCCGGAGTACCTGCCATTGATCTAGGAACCGGTTTGCCCAATGGTATTCCATTTTCTATTTCAAAATGTGCCAATTTATCAAAAGATATTAATGGAAATGGATTGTTTGATGAATGCGATGAGGTACTCTATACCATCATGATTCGAAATACAGGGGCACTGCCATTATCAGTGGGAACCCTGACTTTACTGGATACCTTACCGGACGAGGTTACTTATATTGATGGAACAACTAAAGCAATTATTGGAAATAATATCACTACCTTGTCAGATGACCCGACTCCTTCTTCTAGCTTTCCGCTAGACGAATTAGGTTACCAACACGGAAGTTTTATCTTGCCAAACGATTCTATCTTGTTTAAGTTTAACGTAGTCATTAACGGTCTTAATAATCCTACTTTTGTCCGAAATGTAGGAACCGCCACCAGTAATGGTGCTAGCTTGGAAGCCGAAGTTACTTTCCCTGTACAAACTCCTGTCAATCCGGTTATTGATGATATTGGCCCGGATACAACCATAAGTTGTGAAAATATGTACGCTGTTGTTTTTCAGGATAGTTGTTTTCAAGAAGGCCTACTGCCAACGTTTGACTGGACAAGTCGTTCGGTAGATTCTCAACAGGGACCAAATTTTGGAGGGGACAAAGTGATTGATGGCGACAGAAATTCGTACTGGTTAACTAATACAAGTGCTCCAACCAGTTGTGGAGTAAGCTACGCCATCAGCGGAACGGGAAGCAATGGTATAACTAATCCTAATAACGTGGCGGGCTCCCCCGACGGCAATTTTGCCGGAATTAACAATACTGGACAGGAACTGGTAATTGACCTCGGAGAAATCATCGCAGCTGGGACTCCTGTTACTATCAGACTTCGTAGAAGTCCTTCGACGGGAGGAACCCCGATCTTGAGAATTGCAGAGTCAGTAGATGGTAGTAACTACCGAAATAGAGCAGATAATCCTTTTTCTACCAATAATACCAACTTCTTTAATTATAGTATAACGGCAGAATATGATACCCGATATATACGATTTTCAAATACTGAAATATGGGACCTGGATATCGATGCGGTAGCGTTTCAATGTTGTTGTACCGGTGGTACTCCGGATGCCTTGCCTCATGCTATCCAAATTGATCTTGGACAAATTGAAGAAATTTCTGGATTTACTTATGTACCCAGACAAGATAATGCTGAAGGACGTATCGCTAATTATGAGTTCTACGTTAGCATGGATGGTACCAATTGGGGAAGCCCCGTAGCTTCGGGTACCTGGACTTCGGGCACCAATCCAGAAAATGTAACTTTTCCAAAGACTACCGCAAGGTATGTTCAGCTTCGAGCATTGTCAGAAGTAAATGGTGGAAACCTTACTGCTGTAGCAGAATTGGCAATTTCTGGATGTATCGTAGAAACTACTTTTGCGGAAAGCACGACTCAAACTAATAATGAAACCTGTACAGATCAATCTTATAACGTGGTAAGGACTTGGACAACTACCGATTATTGTGGAAATGTTTTTGTCGAAACACAGAATATTACCGTGGTAGACACTACCGCACCTGTACTATTGGCAATTCCTGCTGACATTACCGTCACTCCTTCTGGTATTCCCGAAGCTCCTTTACTTAATTGTAATAATAGTGTTACAAATATTGCATTGGGTAAACCTGCTACGCAGTCCAGTGTGGATTTTGGTGCGAATGCCAACCGGGTAGTAGACGGGAATTATAGTAATGCTAATCAGACTACTTCAGAAACAGAGCCTTGGTGGGAAGTAGACCTTTTGGCTGTTTACCAGTTAGACTCTATTCATGTTTTTAATCGAACTAGCTGTTGTCAGAATAGAATGGAGGATTACTATATTCTCATTTCTAAAAAACCTTTTACTTCCAATAGTCTTGCTACCACCTTGGCTGACCCGGAAGTATACAATTATTTTGAAGGTAGCGAAGCTCAGTTTCCTACCCTCATTCCAGTGAATAATTATGGTAGATACGTTAGAATACAATTACAAAATGGCGATATTATGAATATGGCCGAGGTGGAAATTTTCCCTCGGTGTATTAATTCAGAAGATAATTGTGATCCCGATCCAGTCGTTACTTTTGCTGAAACAACGACTTCTACTGGTTGTAGCTATGAAATCGAACGTACTTGGACCGCAACTGATAATTGTGGGAATACCAGCTCGCAACAACAGACTATTTTTGTTGAAACTACTTTGGATATTGATGCAGTCGCCATCAATAACATCTCTTGTAATGGGGATAATAACGGAGAAGCTACCGTAAATATCAGCGGCGGTATTGCTCCGATTAATATACTTTGGAGTAATGCACAATCCACGGCGACCGTAACAAACTTAAGCGCTGGAGTATACTATGTTACCGTTACCGATAACCTGGGCTGCTCTGCGTTAGATAGTATTAATTTGACACAGCCCTCACCAACGACAGTAAGTACTTCAATTATTTCTGACTTTGGTGGTCAATCTATTAGTTGTAATGGTGAAAGCAATGGTTCGGTTCGGGCCAATGCCACGGGTGGATCAGGAGGGTTTATCTATCAATGGAGTAATGGAGACAACACTGCTATTGCGGATTCTTTAATGGCGGGTACTTACACGGTGACGGCTACAGACAATAATGGTTGTAGTGAAATAGAAAGTATCACCCTTAATGACCCTCCAGTACTCGTAGCTTCAGCTAGTGTTTCTTCTCCGATTTCATGCTTTGGAGACACCGACGGTCAGGCTACTGTAATGACTTCTGGCGGGATCGGTACTTACACCTACCAGTGGAGTAATCGAAACACGGGGCCAATTGCCTCCAGCGGAAATGTTGCTAATAATTTAGTTGCAGGTATTTATGATATTACTGTTTCAGATAGTTACTCTTGTGAAGTAGTTACGTCTGTGACGGTAACCCAGCCTGATGAAATAATAATAAGTGTAGACGCTATTGTCGAACCAACTACCTGTAACGGATCGGATGGTTCGATTACTATTGCTGCCTCCGGTGGAGTAGGAACACCCCAATACAGACTGGGTACCTCAGGTGCTTGGCAAACCAGTGGTACATTCAACGGGTTAAGTGCTGGAACTTATCAGGTCTTTGCCCGCAATGACAATGGTGATTGTGAAACATCACCAACTGAGGTTATACTGCCAAACACAGTACCATTTGCTTGCTCATTTATAGTACCGGATACGGCAGGTCTAATCACTTGCTCATCTAGTGACTCCATTCGTTTTACAATTGATTCCCTACCCGACGCTACTGGATTTGATTGGCTGGTTCCTGCGGGCGTCAATATCGTTAGTGGAAATGGCACTGCTTCAATTGTAATTGATCCCAGCGTATTGGATTCAGGGTCTTACAGCATCTGTGTGTCAACAATAAGTGATTGTGGAACATCTCCTTTTTGTTGTTATGAACTGAACCTTGTTATTTGCGAAGAAATATGTGATAACGGAATTGATGATAATCAAAATGGACTGATTGACTGTGAGGATCCTACGTGTGGAACTATTTCAAACATATCAGTTGCACCCGTATCTTGTCCTTCGGATACTGCCGTTTTTGTGGCCCTTGATAATGGACCCGGGGTGGAATATTTTTGGAATTTTGGACCCGGTGCAATGCCGGATACTATTTCTGGTCTCGGTCCCCATCAGGTTACTTTTGCTGATTGTGGAGTGAAAACTATCAGCCTTGCGGCAACCAGAGGAAATTGTATTTCCAGTGATACGATCTCATTCAGCGTAGTAGACAACGTATTGCCTGTTTGGGATAATATTCCAGATGATTTGGTTTTAGAATGTAATACTACTATTAATTTAACTGATTCTATCAGTCAATGGTTAGGGAACTACGGGGGAGCTACCTTCTCTGATAACTGTAGCCAGGATGTGGTATTAACAAATGATTATACTTCGCTCACCGATAGTTGTGGCCCGACAGGAACTGCATTGGTTACCTTTACTGCTACGGATCGTTGTGGAAATATGGCCCAGGTCCAGGCGAATATTATTTATGAAGATAACACTATTCCAACGGCAACCATACCCGGCGATACAATCGTGTATCTGGATGCTGCTTGTACAGTGGACACCTCTATTGCAGCTACTGGCACCATTACAGATGCGCTGGATAATTGTGCTGGTTTACTAATTATTACTTATAGTGATGATCAATCTGCTTTAACGGGTTGTAACAGTACTGGAGCATTTACTAGAACCTGGACTGTTTCGGATGAATGTGGAAACCAGTTTGTCGGAACGCAAAATATCACCATCCTTGACACGATACAACCCATATTTACGGTTCCAGCAGATACTACCTTGTATCTGAATTTATTCTGTTTGGTAGATACTTCTTCCACTTCTACTGGAATACCCACTGATATCAATGATGCTTGTGGTGGTACGACTACTTTCGCTTATGCAGATGACCTGAGTGGGTTGAATGGATGTAATACTTCTGGTTCGTTTGTTAGAACCTGGATGGTCTCCGATGAATGCGGAAATATAGCAACGGGCAATCAGACAATTTCGCTTATCGACACATTATCTCCGTCCTTTACTACTCCTAATGACACCACTTTATATCTCGACAATGTTTGTCAGGTAGATACTTCTTCCAGTGCTACTGGAATACCTACGAATATGACAGATGCTTGTGGAACAACCTTTACGTTTAGCTACGCAGATGACCTTTCACAATTAGCCACCGGATGCAGTAATACTGGAACGCTAGTTCGTACCTGGATCGTCTCGGATGAATGTGGCAACACTAGTATGGGTGTGCAAAACATTGTTTTGTTAGATACAATAATGCCCACATTTACGGTGCCGGCAGATACTACGTTATTTCTGGATAATACTTGTGCGGTTGATACCATGACGTCATCTACTGGCATACCTGCAAATATTGCTGATGCTTGTTCGGGAACATTTACAGTAGATTATAGCGATGATTTTAGTGGCTTGTCTGGATGTAATAACACGGGGACACTGGTTCGTACCTGGACCGTGTTAGATGAATGTGGAAATACTGCTACGGGAATCCAGTCTATTGCTATCGCAGATACGATAGCACCAGTTTTTGTATTGCCATTGGATACTATATTATATTTAAATTCAAGTTGTCTAGTGGATACAACTACTTCTTCCACTGGAGTTCCTACTGGGTCCAGTGATGCTTGTTCTCCGAGTGTTGTAACTAGTTATACGGATGATTTATCAAACCTGAATAACTGTAATGCTACGGGTAATTTATTAAGAACCTGGACCGTTTCAGATCAATGTGGAAATACCGCTACGGGAATTCAAACAATCGCGATTGCGGATACCTTGGCACCATCGTTTACACTACCAGCTGATACCACTTTATATTTGGATAACTTGTGTAATGTAGACACTACAAGTGCTTCTACTGGTCAGCCAATAAATATAAATGATGCGTGTTCTACGGGGTTGACCGCATCGTATATGGATGACCTGACAAATTTATCTGGTTGTAATTCTACTGGGTTTATTTTAAGAACCTGGAGTGTCTCCGATGATTGTGGAAACACCTCTGCCCAAACTCAATCTATTACGATCATTGATACCTTGGGACCTGTTTTCGTACTTCCGTTGGACACTACTTTGTATTTAGACGCATCTTGTGCAATTGATACAACGACCAATTCTACGGGAACACCAACGAATATTAATGATGCGTGTAGTGGTTCACTGACGGCTACTTACACAGATGATTTTTCTACTTTAAATAATTGTAATAATACTGGATTTATTTCAAGAACATGGAGTGTTACAGATGATTGTGGGAATATCACCACCCAAAATCAAATCATTACGGTACTGGATACGCTAGCGCCTACTTTTACCATGCCATTAGATACTATCTTATATCTGGATGCACTTTGTAGTGTGGATACCAATTCTGTTTCTACGGGGACACCATCTGTTGTCGATGATAATTGTAGTAGTGTTATAAATACTTCTTACACAGATGATTTAACTAATCTAACTGGGTGTAATTCTACGGGTGCCTTATTAAGAACTTGGATCGTAATGGACGGTTGTGGAAATAGTTCATCGGGAACTCAGACCATCACAATCGCAGATACCTTGGCCCCAACATTCATTACCCCGAATGATACTACCCTATACCTTGATCTCAATTGTCTAGTGGATACTACAAGTGCCTCTACTGGCAATCCATCTGATCTCGCAGATGCTTGTGGTGGAACGATCACGGCTAACTATAACGATGACCTCTCCAACTTAGTGGTCGGTTGTAACAATACAGGGAATTTAATTCGTACCTGGACCGTTTCTGATAATTGTGGAAATACGACCACCGGAATTCAAGTGATTACCATCGCTGATACAATTCCTCCAACCTTTATAGTTCCGGTTGATACTGTCTTATATTTTGATAATAATTGTCAGATTGATTCAACTACCAGTTCTATCGGTCTGCCAACAAATGTCAATGATGCCTGTACGAGCATGCCTATTATAACTTACATTGACAATACAACTGCTTTATCTGATTGTAACAATACTGGATCATTTACCAGAGTCTGGACGGTAACCGATAATTGTGGAAATGGATTTACTCAAACTCAGACTGTAACTGTTTTGGATACCCTGGCGCCAGTCTTTACGGTAGCTCAGCCAGCAGATACGAGTGTGCAATGTAGCGCTATTCCAGCTCCACCAACCATCGGAACTGAAATCATTGCTGAAAAATGTGGAAACAGCGTAGCCATAGTTTTAACAGAGACGACTCAAAATGCTACTTGCCTTAATACTTACGAATTGATCCGAACTTGGACTGCCACCGATAATTGTGGAAACGAGGAAATCGTATCACAAACTATTTTTGTATCCGATACGATTCCTCCAGCTATTACCAATGTTCCTGCGGCAATTACGGTGGAATGTGATAATATTCCTGCGGGCGATGCCACGGCAGTAACGGTTTCGGATAATTGTACTTTGGTAGGTGATATTACTGTAACGGTGGACGATGTAAATATGGCCGGAAGTTGTGCCAATACCTATACGATTACACGAACGTGGACGGCCACGGATGAATGCAATAATAGTACTACGGCGATCCAGACGATCACGGTAGAAGACACAACTGATCCAACTATCACCAATGTTCCTGCGGCAATTACGGTGGAATGTGATAATATTCCTGCGGGCGATGCCACGGCAGTAACGGTTTCGGA